>ENA-UOTX01000163-UOTX01000163.1-compost-metagenome-genome-assembly--contig:-NODE-163-length-74117-cov-6.114114_pt1 | contig 74117 bp, 53 predicted proteins | sample MGYA00238143_ERZ746982 | MGnify/ENA primary metagenome ERZ746982 (study PRJEB28758, sample SAMN06268862) | compost metagenome | isolation source: single cell | place: USA: California, Emeryville, Joint... | reverse complement strand
AGGATAATAATTCAGCTGTTATCGCGTTTTTCCAATACGAGGTCGAAACTTTGGAAAAGAAACTGTTGACTATGATCCTCCTGAACTTCCTTCGAAATCCTTTCTTCGACGATTTAAGAACCAAGCAACAACTTGGCTATATCGTTTCAGCGTAATCTAGTCAAAGTTTTTTGGTTTTAGTAACCAGCCATTTTTAACAAAAACAGTATGGATGTCGAAGTGCTTAGCGTCCTTGGAATCCTCTTCGTGGTTCAATCGAGCATCCAACCTTCCAGCTATCTCTCTGAAAAGACTCACGAATTTTTGGATCGCATGAGAAAGGAAATCCACGAGCTCTCGGATGCTGAATTTGATGCGTATAAAGAATCTGTGCTGTCTAAACTGAAAGAGAAAGACTATAACATTGTTCAAGAAAGTGGAAGATACTGGGGCGAAATCGCAAAACACACGTTCCTTTTCCAGAGAAGTAAGCACTGAACCCATACACACTAAACCTTATCACTACTTTTTTAGAGGAACTGCTTATCGAAGAGCTGAAAAACCTCAAGAAAGAGCAACTAGTCCAGTTATACGAAGAGGTTTTCTATAAAAATCGCAAATTGTTAGAAACACATGTCGTTGCTGAGGTCCATGCCGAACAGAACGAGAAGCTGAAGAAAGAGAGACTTGAGAAAGATAAGACCGTGAAGGAAGCGCCTTCGATCGAATGGTTCAAGAGAAAGCTGCCTTTACATCCTGACTACCACTCCATGGCATAAAATTTTGAAGGTCAGGAGCTATTTACTCCATTCAATGAAAAGTTTTACAATAAAGTGGAAAGTGTATATAAATAAAACACAAACAACGTAATGGAATTTGAAATATGTTGATAATGATTTTAAGAACTCTTATGAAACTGCTAAGTAGACTCAAACTCTAGATGGAGCGATTAGTTTTAGGCTAGGTTACTACCCCTATTATTGCATAAGGAACAAGGCTTTCATTTGAATTTGAAGTATGTCTGACGACACATGTCGGCGACATCAATTGATATTCTCGTATTATTTAAAAATACACAGTTGGCTATAATTGAATCGATTCATGAAAAAGAAAATAAAAGCGAACCTAAGGATTTGATATCTACCTTATTATTCTATAAAACACATTTAAAAGAAACTCCTGCTTTACATGAATCAAAAAAAAAAAAGTTGATTTACGCAACTTCAGTAGCAGGATTGTCATTCGGCTTTGTTGTTGGATTCGCTTGGGTTTGCGTCTGTGCTTGAGTTCCATTGTTATTGAGCATATGGGTGAGAACTTCCTTTGTGTATTTGAGTCTCTTCGCCATTTCAGTATTAGTACTCTCCAGCGCAGTCGCCAGCGGATAGTTCGATCGCTCCCCTTTCTTATTTACATAGGTCACGATCTTGCTCTCCGAGCTGAGGATAATCTCAGTTTTGTCAGTGAAGTTGACCTGAACGATTTTATTGCTGAGTCTAAACATAATGGCATGCTTTGTCTTCATCCACTTCTTGACGTAGACTGTGCCAATCTTAGTTAAATCTTCATCAGAGAACTGGTTCTTGTCAACTTCGGATTTTCCTTCGCCTTCGAGATAGCTTCTGAAGTGTTGAAGGAGAGTAACTTTCTTTTGAAGCTCTTTAGGATAGTCAGAAAGGGTGTGTTTTGTGGAGACATCTTGCTTGTCTGATGACCTTCTTTCGATGTACTCGATGCTCGAGCCTTTTGGATCGAGCACGATCTTTGTAGAGTCGTTAAAGAACACTCCGATAGCTCCGTTGGACAACAGGTAGCCGAGTCCGTACTTGGATGAGTAGTCAACCCACTTCTTGACCCACACTTCCGATGATTTCGTTATCTTTTGAGTCAGCACTCCCGTACTCATCGTATTCATATTTTGTGTCGACCTGAAGTCTTTCGTGGTTGTTCCCAGCTTGAAGTTAGAATCTTTGTTCGTGGTAGTGAAATTATTTGCAGTTTGCGTGAATTGGAATTGCCCATCTCCTTTCGGTGTCTCGATCTGCTTACTCTCAGTACCTTCTTTCGTGGATTGGATCCCTTGTGTGCTGACAAGATTGCTTCTCTGGTTCGAAGGCAATTTATTGCTGCTCACACTACCCAACGGCGTCGTGTCTAACATTTTCTGGGTCGATGAGGTCTTCAAACTGCTGTTCTGAGGCAAGAACTGTCTCAAGTACGTGGCAGATGGGGGACAAGCCAGCGTGGTGACCGGCAAGAGCTTTGGGATGCTACCACCATGATTAATGAACGGATGTTGGAGAATCTCATCCAAAGTAGGACGACGTGCAGGGTCTAAGTTAAGAATCCTTGTGATCAATCCCTTGGCTGCGTCCGAGAGAGGCACGTGCTCAGGGAACGAGTACGAATTCATTTTGATTTTTTTATATGTTGTCTTCACATCAGGAGTCTCAAATGGAGGCTTGCCGACCAACAGTGTGTAGATGATCACACCTGTTGACCAGATGTCTACTTCGTATGAGTGTCCGACCTTTCCATCCAGAATTTCGGGAGCAATGTAGTTGGGAGTACCGCAGATAGTTCGCTTCTTCTCGCCATCAAACTCGAGTTTGGTGGCAAGACCGAAGTCTCCGATCTTGATTTCCATCTTATCGGACAGGAAAAGATTTCCGAGCTTCAAATCTCTATGAATAACGCGGTTGCTATGGAGATATTTCAGTGCAGAGATAAGTTGAACCAAGTAGCATTGCACTTCAAGTTCAGTGAGGCGCTTTCGGCGCTTAAGGAGGTCGTTTAAGGTCTGGTTGGTGCAGAGTTCGAGGAGGATATAAACGTTATCGTGATCCTCGAACACGTGCTCGAAATTCACAACATGTTGGTGGTGAAGCGATTTATGGATTTTGATTTCAGAAATCAGCTTCTGTCTCGATCTGGATTTGGTCAGAGAGGATTTCTCGATGATTTTCGCGGCCTGGACGCGTTTGGTTTCAAGGTTCGTGGTCTCGAAACACTTAGCGAAACCGCCTTTGCCGAGTAACCGACCCTTGGCGTAGCGTTTGACTGCGAATTCGCCATTGACTTTGGTGATCTTTTCTTCGATGATCACTTGATTTTCAGTGCTTTCAGGGGCTTTAGTTTGTTGTTCCATTGCTTTTTTTTTTGGTTTTGGACTCGATAAAATATTTTAATTATTAATTGCGTTCCGACAGTTGATTTAAGTCACGAAAGAACTCTTGCAGTGGCCTGTTTTTAATAATTTATTACGAGCGTTTTATTGCATTCAATTTTTTCAGTGCGATTTAATACGCTATTTCGACCAGAATTTTACAGAAGTTCAGGCCAAACGCTGACAATAAATGCAAAGTCAGCGTTTACGAATCAGAAAATGAGAATATACTTTACTAGCGGACTAGGAGTGAGATAAAGTCTCTACGCGCTCTGGTGAGAAAATGATGTTCACCTAGACGAATGGAGCATCATATACCACAGGAACCTAAGTGATTCAGCTGTGAGAACATCTGTAACGCTCATGGATTGATGATGACAGATGAATTTCGGTGCTTTTTCCATGAAATACCTATTTCGCTTATATAAATAAATGGAGGAATCAACAAGACAGAGTGGAGGCCTTCAGAGCAGAATCTCTTAAAGAAAAATGCAAATATTTCAATAATAATGGGTGTTCGGACTGGGTCTAACAGTTTGCAAATGTCACAAAAAAAGTTTTGAGGTTCGAGGCGACGATCAGCTTATCTTATCGGTGGTGGTTTGAAAGCTAGCTCAACACCAAATATCGAACATTTGTATCTGTCTGTTCTTTTTAGCCGTCCTGGAATTTAGTGCAAATAGTTTTATGAATAAACTTATCAGTTCAAGTCTAATATTTACTCTCATAATACCAGCATGAACTTCTCAGCTTCAACTATTCAATTTCCAGAAACTGGACTGCTCTTGTGATGATATAGATCAAGGATATCCTCGGGGTGCAAACGAGAAATAGTTGCATCCTTGAGTTTTCACTAATTTAAGAAAATTATTAACTCGGGAAGAAAATTCAAAAGAAATTCTGCTCCTCCACAGACCATTTGCAGCAGATTCTATCATTTAAATCGTGATTTTCATTAAATCGCCTCAACTTGTTTGTATCGTCCCTGGAATATATGAAGTATCATTGAATTACAACAATAATTTGCGAAATACTAAACTCCTGTTGGATAGGATATACAGGACATACAGAACAATTGTTCAATAAATCTCTCCATAATGGTTACATAAGTTCTTCGAAATATATATATCATAACATAGCCAAGCTTGCTTACTTACACAATACTTAATCCCAAAAAAAATTTTAATGACTCTTTTATTTTATTGGTCCTCTGGTTGAAGTGCTTCGATTTCCTGCAGGTCACTTACTTGCTCGATAACAAGCTCTGGTACTTCTGGATCTGCCAACATTTTCTTCTTTTCCTCTTCTGTTTTCCCTGCCAAATCTAAATTGAGCTCCTTCACCCATTTCAAATAGGTCATCTTTGCTTGGTCAAACTCATCGATCGCTCGAGTCAGATAGACAAGCAACTCTCGTGGAATCTCGCTATATTTTTCAGCTAGCACGAAAAGAAAATTAGCTCAAGCGGTTCGTCTATGAATCAATATTACTATTATCATCGTAATACACCAACTTCTTATATGGATACTTTCTCTTGTGTTGATTGACTGGAGTCGAGAACTCTTTCGCTTGCTCCTCGGTGAAAGGCGCGATTTTTTTATTCCTCGGAGGGCTAAACGAAATTCCGATTTCTTCGGCCTGGATTTGTGGTTTCTTATCCAAATCGTCCAGAATTCCATCTTGAGGTCCAGGGCTTCCCATATTAGAAGAACTATCTAGCCTATCGTTGTTTAGCACTACCCAAGAATCGCCTGAATCTCCTTTATACACTGGGCGGGTGACCTTCACTTCCATATTAGAAGCAGACATCGAGCCTCTTAGCTTTGGTAGATTATACACTCTTCCTAGGTCCATTGAAGACTCTCTTTTTAGTTTGAAGTAATGATCCTTCTTCTTCTTGTTGAGCTTAATGGCGATCTTTTCTTGCTGGACGTTTTCCAGGAATGCTTTGTGCGCTCTTTCGATAATAGTCATATATTGCGAGTATTCCATGCTGATGTAGTCATTTATCAACAGATTCCTTTGGAATTTATTGTAGTTGCTTCTCTTTTGATTGTACGCCTTCAATTCAGCTTTAATATCACTATAATATAGAAATAAATTGTTATTTTTTTGCATTCTTATTGGTGATAATTACTCGATGGTTTGAACGCTGGAGTTAGGCGATCGATGTTGGTGATAGATTCTGAAAAGCAGCAAATAATAGAAAACTTTCCGCACCTCGTGGCTCCAATGCAAGAAGAGTCTGAAGAATCGCTCTCCAAACAAATAACTACAAAGACGATGTCTTGCTTCTCCTTCACAAATAACCAAAGGTTAATATGATCTAAGTAGATAACTCCAAATTTACCGGTCAATGTGTTATAGTTATTGTATATCACCCAGAACACTTTTGCAATATTTGTCGCATGGTCACTCTCCATAATAATCTCCAGACCTTTCAAAAAGAAATTGTAGTCAAATGTCGTTGGTAATTGCTTCTGCCGGATCTGGTAGGTCTTCATCCACGTATTAATAAGGTCCAAATTCGCAAACACATTCATCCAATCAAAAACTCGTGTTTTGTTGTAAATAATCACGATGAAGATATTCAATAGTTTTTCGTTAAGGAGAATCGCCACTGAAGCGTCAATGAAATACTTTGATAGCGTTCTCACCTCTCTTCTCTTCAGTTCGCTGAGAAAATGCTTAATTAAGACGCTATATCCTGGAACGTCTTGCCAAGGAATATTCTGGTTAACCACGACAGTTTTGCTGACCATATTGGCGAATTCTGTTAAAAAGAGCGCGAAAATAGACCTTCTTTTCTCAAAAGCAAGGAAAAGCTTTTGGTCACTCAAAATCTCGCTCAGTAAAGCAAAGTTTTCATCGCCTCTTTGCGTGCCCTAATAGCCATAAACAACTGATTTATAAAGGAAGTTACCTTGAGAAAGCGATAGAAGTAGGTGTTCCAGTCGAAGAGCGAGACGATTACTTTATTTTTCCTGCGGTTGTCAGTTTCGCCTTCTAATTGGTACTCTGTGCCTCTCCACTCAGTGATTTCTACCTTCGCATCTTGAGAGTCTTCCAGACTCTGCAGTAATCTTTCTCTGAACTCTGGAATCCTGAAGTAAGCTGAGGCGCAGAACTTGGTGACAAAAATCCTTGATTTTCCGTCGAGTCCGTCTTGATTGGCTAATTTTAACACAGCTTCGAGCACTCGGTAAATGAAGCGTTGATAGTTGAGAGTGACTTTCATTTTTTGTTTCATATTCTTGATTTTGAGCCTCTCTTTATCAATATCAAAGTTACTAGACTGACCGAACGATTGGTCGTCAGATTCGAACCACATAAAGTGCAAATCAAATTCACCTCGAAGGATAACCAAACTCAAACACTCTAGGTAGAGACCTCTTAAGGGAAGTGGTACTTTATCAAAGTATTCCAATAGATGGCGGCCTAAATCAATGAAAATTTGTTGGCTGGTCAGCAAATCCTCGGAAGTTTGATAAACGAAGGAGACCATTGATGCCTATTGAATGTAAGAAGAATAATTGCAGAGAGTTTCGCTACTTTATGTGATTTATTTAAGATTGCGTGGATTTTTTCGAGGTCTGCAAGGGTATCTTGGACAAGCTTATCTGATTTCTATGGGAATAACGTCAGTGGACTGAGAGGATAGATGTGCTTTACTTGAGCGTCATCTTTTACAGCAGCTATCTTGAATACGTTCTCTATGAGATTTTCTTTGAGGGCACTGAGATTGCGGACCTCAACAGTGAAACTCTTATGAAATACACCAAAAACCGACTTCTTATCTTTGTTCAAGACCACCTCAGCAGACTTTTGAACTCCACGGTCAGTCAAAACACCGCAGATCATCTGACGGTAAAAAGGACTATATTCGCAGAGTAGTTTTGCCTCCAGCTATTAACCCATATTAGATTAGTAGAGAATTTTGACTGATTTCATACCATTCCAATGCAAACGCCATGGAACCAAAGCTTTTTTGTAATTGAGATCTCTTTTTTCATTTTACTATCATTTATTTTCTGGCTCTTTTACAAGGAAAAATGGTAAGCTAGCAGAAATTCAAGGTAAATTTACCGAATTCGTCATTTCAACGTAGATTTTATTCATGGCAATTAAGGAGTCTCCCACTAGCACATCAGGTTGCCCTTGCTTTTCAGATGACTTTGCCGACCACAGCAAGACCTGGAGGCAGTCTCCTTCGAAATCGCAGCTATTTATTTGCAACTATTAGAGGTTATTGTGGAAGCTTTCTAACAATAGATTTACATCCACAAAGGGTATGTCGTGATCATCTTCACGATATTCCCACACCAAGCGCTTCTTGCTCTCAGGTTTCACAATTCCAGCAGCTATTTGCACATCATCGAGCGTTTTGCGAGGATGCTGGCCCTCATCTATCGATGCCCTCAATGGCTCTTGAGGCTTCTGACTATCCAGATGTGTTAAACTCAACTGTTCTTGAAGTTTCGGTTTGATCGGCTCGACTTTTTTCGATTCTGTAAAATAATTTTTGGTAATCACTCGCTTTCCTTCATCGAAATCCTTCACAGTATAATTTTCCGGCAGACCGTCTTGTTGCGCCACTGAAGTCGCCGTCGTCACGAAGAATGGGTTCTTCAAATTGCTTGAATGTTCGCTTGAAAAATCCTTTGCTGTTCCGATCAACTTTAAGGAGTAGTTATATTCTCTTTCCTTTGGATTTTCCGTTAATAAGCAGTCTATCTTCAGTGTCTTAAGGCTCATAAGTACGCGTTGGGACATTTTTAAATCGAATATCAAACGAGATTTCGTCGGTTTCTTGGAAATTGCTGTAAGATCACAGGAATTTTTCAAATTTGTCATACCAAGCCTTTTTTGAGAACGATATCAATATGACCAGGTCCTCTCACTGAATCGATCAAATTGATCGTTACATCAGCAATGTCTCGATGTTTATTGTCCACTAGCACCTATTGTATATTGATAAAGCAACTGGTCAGCTTAAGCGCTTACAAGTCTAAGAGCGGAGGTCTTGAGGTCCTTGGCAATGACTTCATACTCGAACTCTTCTTTGAAGTTCCACTGTGAAAGGGAATGAAGGGGAAAAAGAGAAAAACCCTTTTACCAAGTAATCTGTGAAGGTGCCAACCATAGGCGAGGTCTTGAATTGCTTGCAATTAGCGAAGAATATTTTCAAGTAAGAGCTCGACTATGAATTTAGAGGTGAATTTGGTGAAAAAGTTGGATGTTTTTACTTTTGGTAAGTTCCTTCCTCGCACGTTTGATAGCTGAACAAAAAATTTCAAAGCTTCATTCGGAGATGGCTCTGATTCTTGGACAGGCAGAGCGCTAACGGAGATAAGCAGAAATTGATGTATTTGTTTACGTGGAGAAGCCCTGTTGGGGTCGCTGACATGATGCACCCATGTTATTTCCAGCGTGTCAATAAATTTTAATTATTTCTTTATTTTAATTCCTGGAAGCAAGGGTAGTGAGGGTTTTACCCTGGCTCGCTTTAGGAATTAAGATCTTGGAAGTTTGGCTCAATGTTTCTATTCAAAGGATCAGATGACCTCATTTGTGTTGCAATGCTATTTTTTAAGTAGAGAAGAGAGAGGTGGATCACATTGATTATCCCAGGAAAAAAAATGAACTAAGTGCTAATTTGTTGGGGTGATGAACTTGGAGCAACTTGAAATAGATTGCTATATAATGCATTTTGTTTTAGCATATTCCGTTTTCCATGAAAAGAGAAGGATCCTGTACGCTCACAAATTAAATTTATAGTGCTTCCATTAGAAGGAACCGATAAAAGAAATTGGTGAATAAGAAATATGCTAACATTATTGCATGGCATCGTTATTGTTATACTCTTCGAGGTGTTTGTAGAGAGAATAGATTGATACACCCGACATGCGGCGGGATGGCTTAAATCGCAATCAAACTTAAGTAGATAAAAGAAATTCCATGTTCTCATTTTACGATTCATTCAGTCTTGAGAAACCCCATTTAATCATACAGACCCTTGCCCTAACATCAAAGCCCAAAAAAAAAAGTATTTTCCATCATGAAAGGGCACTAATTGGTATCGGTTTTTGGAACACAGAGAAAAAACGAGTTTAATTTAATTTTTTTCTGAGAGTTCTATTCTTTTCAATAATTAAGTTTTCTTCTATCCATTGTTACATTAACAGCGCTTCTAAGACAACTACTGAAAGATCAGCAAGCTCCATTATCATGACACGGATCTCTAGCGCGCTCGGGGTCATTGCTCTTCCAATATCGAGTACTAAAAGAATCAGTTTTTCTTCTTTTTCGGTAAAAAAAGAATAATTAACAAATTACTCTTTTTTTCCACGGTAATCTTCGTTTGATAAAATTTTCTAAAATCCACTAAATTATGATAGGACAGTTATAAGCTGACTTTAGATAAATTCGAAAACCTCTGAATAACCCTTCTAAAGGAACTCTAAGGCCTTCCTCATATAATGTATTACAATCAAATTTATCTTTCTTCAAAGCTTTGAAATCGCTTCAAGAAACCTTCAAATCATGGATATTGAAACACCTATTATCCAAAACGACCCCCAAGAGCAGTCTCAAGAAAACACCGAGTCTCAAATACAAAAAGGAAGCGTGATTAATCAACAACGATGTCTCATTCCTTCAATGAATAATATTCTTCGGCTATCAGAGCTCATTGATAGCGATGCAACTTCAATTGGCTTTAATGAGAAACCCGAATCAACAAACAACATCAATTGCAAAAAGAATTCTCTTAAATTTTGTCGAAGGATCAATAAGAGCCTCGTTGAGAGCCTTGGCAACAAGAGATTGGAGGATTCCTCTGCAATTACAGAGTTTCTTTCGTTTTTTCAGAGGGTGCTAGAACATCTGATAGGATTGCTTGCTGGAACTATTACTGACGCAAGAAATCTTCAGCGCTCTCACCTTGAGCTGCTGCAGAAGGTCTGGGAAATCAATAGAAACACCCTTAGCGAGAAGAAAAATAATAAATTGTCACTTGTCAACTTCGATGAGTGGGAAAGCTTATTTACATATAAAGGGTTCTGCCGGCGCCTTCAGGACATCACCTACGACCCTCTGCTGGGTAAGGCAACATTTGGCGATGAATCAAGCAAGAAAGCTTTCGTGGGATACTATTCCAAGCTGCTTTACATTCTAAACGGGATGATACTCAACACGGTGCTTTTTACGCAGTTTTTCAGCTCGAATAAGAGCTTTTGTGATGGAATACCTGACATTGAGAATTTCATAATGATGACGATGGAGCCTTGGCTGTATAAGCACTATAATCACACAAGAGCGAAGTTTGCTTTGGAGTGCTGCAGGACATGCAAGATCTGCCGCTCAACGCTGCTGCCGGGGGACTTTTCAGAGAAACTAGCAAAAGCGCGTTCTAGGTATCAAGTGGTGAAAGTGATATTTAGAAATTATATCAAAAAGGAAGAATTGAAGTGGGATGACATTACGGCAGAGTCAGTGTTTGCACTCTTAGCAGCTGATATATGGATGAGGTGAAGTAAATGTGAGGCTAATTTGTATGATTATCTGGTTATGGGATAGAGAAAGGGTTTAAAATTAATATTGATATATATGGGAGCTGGCTTTCTGCGGTAACTTCTGTCAATTAAATTTAGATACTTGCTTTATAATTCATTACCCTTCAGGTTGCAGTATATATTAGATTGGAGCTCAGTTTGAAGTCATTCTGAGAGCATTCGCTCGCTCGTACATCTTGTACATTTCATAATCTCCAAGAAAACAAATAAATAATTCTTGATTTTGTTAGCCGTTGGAGCCTTGTATCGTGTAGTTTCCTTAACGTCAAAAACCAAGAGTGGTTGTTCGCTGTGCGTTGATGAATGAGGCGAATTGTTCTTGAAATGTCGAGAATAACTTGAATTCAAAATGTTTTACTCAACAAGAAATAGAGAGATTGTGAAAAACTATGGCTGGCTTTACCTTTCTTGAGGAAGTCTTTCAAAAAAAGTGGGAATTATAACCAGAAAACAGAGAAATCTCATCAACCATAAGAGCAAGAATTGCATGATCTCATCAACCATAAGAGCAAGAATTGCATGATCTCATAAACCATCGCTCTCAAAAATATTGATGGTGCGTCTCAGCATAATATCTTCATAAAAAAAATTTTTTATTTCGATTCATATGTATGCTGTCATATTTTTCAATTCCTTCTTCCTGCCTTTTGATCAGAAGATTACCTTTATACTTTCTTACAATGTTTAAAAGGAATGATCTCATACCCATTAATCGCATATCTTCATTATTTATTTTTTTTTATCAGAATCGATTTTGACAAAGGCTCGTACATGCAAATTCTGGTCTGTTCAAAGATATTTTGTAGTCTTAAGATTTATAACATATCCGCGATGAAATGAAAAATATTAAATTCTCATTAATACATACACAAAACCGAAATAGCGGTCATAATCAAGCACTCACGATGAAATTTATTCAATTTTACGTGCTATTACCATTTGATTATTCCATCATTCCTTACTTGATAACTTTGGAAAAATCTCTCAAAAACTTCTTTATGTAATTGTTTCCAAGGATCAAATCAGCAGGCATCAGCGAGAAAAGCGACTTCGTTTGCAAAAATCTCGTCTTCATCGCCCAGACGAATGTCCTCCAGATGGCTAGATACACAGAAAATATCATCAGGACTCCCAATACGAAGGACTTAACAGCTCTATCAATCTGATAATCCAAAGCATAATTCAAATTATCATGCTGATGGGAAATCCAATAGAGCGCGGCCCTATCCCAGTATTTCGCCAGTCTATCATAATCGTAAAACGTTTGGGTATTCACAATCGAAGCCGCAGTCTCCTTCGTGTGGTTCTGGCTGTTCAGAATGCTCGAGTAAAGAATCATCGTGTCATACATCGATTTATACACGTTGTTAATACCGGTAGATGGCAGGCCCTGAGCCAACAATTCGCATGAGGCAACTTCACTAGCATTCAGCACCGGTTCCCAATACGCTGCGAGACTACAGAGATTTTCAGTTCGAAGTCTTCGTAAAAGATCAGCGTAAGTATCGGTGACTATTGACTCTACAATAAAGTCCTCGATATTTGCAAAATGCGAGTTCAATTGCGAGACTCTTTCCTGCGCTCTTCTTTTGACTTCGGCGTGGCTGTCGATGACTTCCTTAATATAATCGTCGTTGCCTTCCTGCTCATACAGATTTATTTCGTTATAAGTAACGCACATCATCGCAGGGATAAAAGAGTATGGATCGGTCGACAAATCGTACTCTACCAAGAGAGGAACAAACCCATTGCTATCGTTTTGGATGTTGATTGAGTCCGTAATGAAATAGACGGATATTGCTCCATACAAGAAGCTCAAAATAACAAAAAAGGTCAAAATACTCGCTCTTTTCTTCCTCCAGCCAGCGAAGGATCTTTTCGAGTTTTTTATCTCAGCAGTTTTTCTACTACTTTTCTTTAGATTAGCGACTGTCATCGTAGTCGCATCCTTCTGGTTCTCGACCATCCCTTGCAAAATTTTGAATTTGTATATATGCTTCTCTAGCTCCTTGTTAGAGAAAGTGCCGAATAGTGAAAGGGCTCGAATCAAAATATTCTCGCTTCTGCGGTATAAAGGGTATACGGCTGCAATGAACATGAAGAGAATAATCAGACTTATCGACATGGAGATTTCAGAAAATTTCACCAAGTCGATCGCGCGGTTCTGCCCGAAGACGTCTTCAAAGAGGTTATGTGTTACTTGGGTCAGAGCGGTGAAGTAGTTCGGGTAGTTTTGGCGATAATAAACGACAAACCTCGTGGTGTTAGTTACGCTGGAGAAGTTTTTGGTATGTAAGAAATCCATCATGTAATGCAAAAATCTAATGCAGGCCTCAGTGTAAGGCATGTTCAACTCGGTCGTCGAGCCATCGAGATTCGGTTCATAGACAGTGAAGTTCCAATCTGAGTATCTGAAATTCGTTGACGTTTGCTCCAAGTTATTTACCATAGCAGTCGTTTGGTATTTCGTCTTATAGAGGTTGTATTGAAAATCCAGGAAATCTTGTAAATAATCAATGGTGTCTTGAGCGTCATGCAAGAGGACACCTGCATTCGTCATGAGCAGTTTCTCGGCTGAGAGGAGGAAATAAGAGTAAGCGCTGGTCAGCTGGCAGGTATAATCGGCTAATTCGATGTACTTCTTGTACTGGGTGAACATTTGATAAAGGAGGTAGAAGAGCAATATCATGAGAAGGAGAAGCGAGGCGAAAGCGAAAAGTCCGAAAATGTTAAATTTTCTGAGGAATTCTGGCGTCGAATTATCGAACATAAGTCCGTAAAACTGGGTCATCGTTGAACTGACGACTGTTGATGTACGCTGAGATCCATCCAGGAGCCTTAATTTCCTTTCTTCGTTCTCTTCGTCGGGGCTCTCTTTGCTCTTCGACGACCAGAAAAGCGCGACCTTTCTTTCGCTTTTAACAACTTCATTACTGCTGAGTTCATGCGAATTAATTTCGTTTTTGCTTGCGTTTATCGTCTGATTTTCTGTGTATGTATAGTGTAAGCTCAGCGTTTCCTTTCGAACTGTGTTTTCAGGGGTCTGTCCCGACGACTCTCTTATACCCTGCTCCTTAGCTAAATCTTGCAGCCTATTGGTTAGGTTGATCGGGTAATCTTCTTTCGTATCAACCGAGACAGAAACATTGTTGTCTTTCTTCGAGTCCGCTTGCTCAACGCGAATCTCGTAAGTCTGTTTGCTGCGTTTCAAGTCCTTTAACCCATACGATTGATTCATAGTTGACCTGCCGATACAATCCAGCCGAGACTGCAACACATCGCGGTCAGAATCCTCTGGCACGTCGTCTCCATTCTTCGAATTTTCTCTTTGATCTGAACTTTCCATTCGATATGACTCGTTCATTTCTTCATGTATTTGCACTCGCTTCGCTGGAGTAGCTTTTGCTTCTACTACTGTATTCTTACGTTCTAAGACCACTGAGTCTTTGTTTTCCTCGACATGTGAGGTGAAATATCTCGGGAAATAAGAGCCCACCACTTCAGCGCCGGTCAGGTTTCTTTCAGTCGTTCTGCTCCTAGAGGAATCTTTCGAAGTGTGGCCATATCTCAATTCGAATCTCTTTGTAATATTTTTTGATGAAGTTCCGGACGTTTTATGCGCAGCAGTGACCACAGAGACCATTGCGCTTATTAGGCTTTTATAGCTCTGCAGTTCCTTTGCTATCACGTTAGGGTCTTCGATAAGGTTTACTGAGGATATTTCGACGCTGTAAGAGCTGAGAGTAACTTCATTATGATAGCTTTGAAGTTGATGAGAAATCTTGAGATTCAATTGATATAGCTGAATGCTATCTTCATCTACCTTCCCAAACAAGCCATAAGCAGCATCCAGACACATCTCAAACAGTTGCAGATCGTTAAACTCCTCAAGGTTCTTTTCCGAGATCGCAAAAGGGTTATATCTCCTCATTAAACTCGTAGCGATGGTGCTTAATTCGCTGGACCTCTCAGGCAGCTTGGGCAGAAATAAGTACACAGTGCACGCCTCATTGAGCTGAGGAGGCTTTTCAGCAGTACCTCGTTCATCGAGATCCAAAGACTGGACTGTGTGATACCGCGAGAAGAAGGTTTGTGGCATTTCATCCATTCCTGTCTGGTCATTAATTAATAAATTTTGAAATGTGTTGTAGAAGATATCCGTGAGTGCTGGGATAAACACCGCCAAAGGGAGCCCTTGAAGAGGTTTCAGCGTATCATCGTACTTGTTCCTCAGCTGTAAGATATTATACAGTGTCTCCGTATAATTCAGAAGGTAACCATAGCGATTAAGCAATATCAATTCGTGGTTTAAGCTTTCCCTGTACATCAAACCAACGGAGCAGAGCTCATTGCCCAAAGGCTCAAGTTTAAGTGCAAGTACCAGAGGCACGAGGAACTGTTCTTTGTTCACACCTGTTAGAAGTCTCGGGCCAACCACTCTCCTTGTTGAGGTTAATCTGCTCATTAATATAGCTTTGTGGACCTCAGCCACGCAGGCTGGCTGGAGAATTTCAATGGGCGAATCGTTTAACTCTTGCTCGGAAAAACCGAAGATTTTACAGACACCTGGCGTGAATTTAATGATTTTTCCGAGGTGCTTTTCATTGAGGCTGGCAAACAGAACCCCTGTATTATACGCGAAAATGTTCAATTCCTTTGCTAACTCCTCGTTCAAGATGTTCCGGTCCTTTGAATTATGCTCAAGCATCTTCCTCTCAAGGATGTTAAAATTATGCAGCCGATCTTGCGACACGTCTAGACTCAGATACGACCGATACAAATAAAATCCTTCCTTGTTATATGGGTTAATTTGGATGCATCGTTTCAAAGTTTCCTCCAGTTTCTTCTTCTTGAGAAATAACGCGCGACCGTCTGCAAAAAGCTTGTCCAAATCTATAATTTTCTCAAATAAGTGTGTAAATAGGTCTGTATATCGATTAAGAATCTCGACAAATAATTGCTTGGTCTCTTTGAGCAGCTCTTCGTGATCAAGAGCTTGAGAGACTTCTAAGTTTTGAGTCATCGCCGGATTGAATTTTTTCAATAATAATTGCTTCATTTCCGTTGCGAGGTTTTCTAATACGAATTTTTCTCTAAAGCTCAGAGAACTAGCTTTTTTGTCTGTCGTTCTGAAGTGATGAAAATTCTGCAGGACTGTATAACCTTTAATCGCATGGTTCAACTCCTGGATCGCGAAACTCACGTACGTGATAATGAGATCTGTGCGCTGTTCACGGTGCTTTAAGGCTATCTGCGCTTTGAAATTCAAGTCTATTACCGATAACAGCAAGATCTTCAAGTTATGCTGAAACACGTCCTTTCGGTTGCTGACGATCTCCGACTGCAGCTTGTTGAGATATTTATCGCCTTCTTCAAGCACTGGGCACTGGAGCTCCAGCGTTTTCGCTATTTTTTTATAATCGCAATTGATAAACTTCTCAACGAATCTCATCACATCAAAAATCGCCTGACGATCGTTGTTCTTTGCCTTTTCATACTCCAGAAAGATAGTCCTCAAGACAAAATCAAACAGATCAGCTGAAAGATCCTGATGGTAGCTATGGAACAAGAGATACCTTCGTATCCAATTTTTTAGAGTCAGCACTGCATAGCCCACCAGCACCATCATCACGATCGCTGGATATACCCCATCAGAGATTCCGCGCGCGAGCGTGATATAAATAAAAGCTGAAAGGATCAGCCAAGAGGAAGCACAGACGGCGATGACATTGGAGTAGGTTTCATGTCTGACATTCATCTCTCGCAAATAAAAAACGAGGAAGAAGAACGCTAAAACTGCATTTACGATAAATACAGCAAGCATGGCATCATCTGATAAGCTTGAGTAAGTCAGGTCCGCTTTGGAGAGCACGGCGCTGAGTATCACAGTCGCAAGTTTAGCTATGAACAAGAGCCTGCTGTTCCAAGTGACTCTTTTATGATTCGTTTTCTTGAAAAGGAAATCGTGGATTAGCCTGAACCTCAGCTCAGCTGAATAGGCTTTTAGTAGAGTTATCACTAGAAATACACCTGCTACACCGGATAAGGCGGCGTTTGATTTGTCCGTGATTAAGAAATGGAATGTAATTTGGAGATCCGGGATAAAAAAGAAATCGTTGTACATTTGCTCTTGGATACTTCGAATTTTGAGGAGGTTTCTGAAGAAATTGCCGGTTGCTTTGTTAAAGAATTGCAACAAGACTAAAAGGAAGAGGGTGAATAAGCCCAAGGAATGGAGTAGAATTGAAATGTAGAGGAGTTGGGGCTTTGAAGAGGCATACGTATCGATCAGCTGCAAGTAATTGGAGTATTTGATGACTGTTAGCAGGACGCGATCAGGCATTTTGACGTCGTCTGAGAACAATGCAAGAATGTTTGTTGATGCGAGTTGTAGGAATCCAATAAGAGTGAGTATGTAAAGGAAGCGCCTTGAATCGATCTCTGCTCGTCTTTGGATGACGGAAACTTGGAGAAATTGTCGGAAGAAATGAAAGGACCTCAGTTTGAAGTTCATTTATGGACTAGAGACAAATTTAAATTGAGGGCAGTCAGATTAATTTATCGTTCGAATTTTAATAGTTTGAATGAAACTCTCGATTTTTAATTCTCCAATGCTGTGGAATTTAGAAATTGCCAATAGTCTTTATTGGTTTTCATCGAATGGTTTTGAGTGTTGCAAAAGTGGAGACCTATTGTTGCACCAAAACAACCAAGGTTATTGATCAGATCTAGATTGTAAGGTGGATGGTTTTTTTTTCCTGAATGTCGAATCAACACTGAAATTGAGGGTTAATCTGGGTATATAGATCATGATCTCACCCAGAGAATTAGTTTACTCTCTGTGCAAATAGATTTTTCTCTCATATTTTAATGAAACCTCCTTTCATTTCATATTAATAGGAGGCCATCTCTTGGTTCTTAATAACTTAATAAAAGCAGTTTAGTTTCTCAATAAAATTGTATTGTACCAGGAGCGTTGACTCACTCCAAATTGTTGACCTAATCAGAGCAATGAGAATTCAATATTAATTATCTCGACAATTATATTATAACCCGTTATCTGCTTGTGAAGCGGGAGCTCACATTATGTCCTGAGAATGTTGGAAGGGCTTTTTTCCATTCATTATATCTCAGTAAACGAACAAAAATTCGATTTAGAGCGCTAGCAAGATCAGATTGCTTGTTCAGGCAAACTCATTAACTCACTTTGGATGGCGTTCCGATAGTACTAAATAAAATTTTAATATCTATTCCTCAATTTTCTGTATATACCAGTATTTCAATGCAACGTAGTATATCTAACGAATCTGATGGCAAGGCTGGAGATACTAATGACCAATCTGTTGCTCCAGGATTCGTTTTCAAGGTCATACTAACAGGAGATTCAGGTATTACCCATTTCCGCCTCTCAATGATTCTGATCACGAACGTTCTCTCTTCAAAGGGGTCGGTAAAACCACCATTCTTAAACGATTGCTCTGGGGCAAGTTCTTCCCGAACTACGAAATTACAGTCGGACTTGAATTTTCTTCGTATCCTGTGCAGATTGACCCAGAAACTCAAATTAAGCTACAGATATGGGACACAGTACATTCTCACAGCCATTAACCTCTAATAAATCACGTTATAAGGCAGGACAAGAGTCTTTTCGATCCATCATCAAATCCTTCTATCGAAACTCTGCTGCAGTCTTCATGGTTTACAATGTTTGCGAGTAACACCTATAATTTTTTGAATCTCTTCATTATTTTCTGAAATAGTCGAAAAAGTTTCGAGCACTTAGACAGCTGGGTTGATGAAGCTAAGCAATCTGTTGATTGCGATGCGATTTTTGTACTTATCGGAAACCAAACTGATAGAGACGCAGAGTAGGCCTTTTTTCTCTTTTGAGTAGGAAATTCATTGATTTGACCCACTGGTATAGGCGAGAGGTGAGTTATACAGATGCAGAAAATTTTATGAGAGCAAAAGATATGAGCTTTTTTTTCGAAACATCGGCTTTGGATGGACAAAATATTCAAATGGTTAATATATTCAAAAGCAAACTCATAATTGATTTGGAAAATAGGCATTTGATGAGGCAGCAAAAATGATATATTATAAATATTTAGCTTTGCGTTACGGGGAGAACGTGAAGGATGGAGTTTTCGGAGGCCAAGCCCAGAAGGTTGTGATTACAAAAAAGACGAGTGTTGAAGATTGTGGAGAGAAAGGATGTCGGTGCTGAGATCAGTGCTTCCGTTTTCGTCTAAGCTTGATCGTTTGAGGTTTTACCGTTTTAATAAAATAGAATTTATTTACACTGTATACTCTAATGATAAAACTAAGGGATGCTCACCAAGTCAGTTAGTACTATCCAAAATACCTTAGTTAGGTTCAGGATCTGAAGAGTTCTTCAAAGGTGTTGAATTTTAGGCCAAAATTTTGCTTTTATATTGTAATTATTGGTAACCTAGTGAAATAGCTGACTTGCAAGATTAAAGATATTATTATAAGCACACTCCTGAACTCACTATAAGGCTATAGAAATTAGTACGAAGAGCGCAATTGCATTGGTAGATTATTAGCTCAACATTTGTAAAGAATCTCAAGGCGAGCTAGGTTAAAATGTCTGAAAGGATGAGAATTTTTGTTTCGAGAAAGGAAAGTTTCTCATGTAGGTCTCCTGAAAGAAGGAGGATAGTGTGTTGCTGCTTTAAACATTAGTGAATGCTCTAAGATCCATACGGTATAAATTCATACTGTAAATTTGAATATTATTCGAGCGAGCACGCTCTATTAGATAGCGTCCTGAGTTCTGTTGACCTTCGTTCATTGAGTGTTTGTATCAGCACACCGCGGAGCACAGCTTTTTCTTGTGCTCTAGTTAATTAGAATTATTGTCTTCCGATTCTCTCTCTCTCGCTAGCTGTAGAAATTAAATTATAGTATCCTTATCGCTTCATCAGAAATTTGAAAAAGTAGCTCAGGCTCTTTTCCGAGCTCACGCAAAGCTAAATGGTGGATTATTTACGCTTCTTCCATTTTCAAAAGAATGCCTCAAGGAAAATTCAGCTATCATCGCGAAACTCAAATTTTTTACCAACTCGCTCGCTCTAACATCTGTCTTTGATTGTGAAATACCGAGGCCATCCACCTTCGACTATTTTCGTGAAGAAGCGTGATGATTTTGGTTGCTCTAGCAAAATCAGCTACTTCCCATTTGCTTCAACTACGAAGAACTTCTAAGCCAAAACCAAAAAACATCTGTAAGTGCGTAAAATTCGCTAAGAGTTGGAGTTGCTAGCAGCATAAATCGAGCACAGCACTCTTTTTGGTGCTTCGTCCAACAAAAACACATCAGATATGTTTTTAACCTGAGACTCTCAAATGTACCGGCAAAATCTGATCTCTGTTAAAATTTTAATCACTTCAGGAATTTTATCCATACTCCTTTATTTCACTACGACTTGCTTTAAAATCTCTAATTTAGACTTAAAATACACTTATAAAATGTGCTTAGAAGCGCTCTCCACCTCTGGCAGCAAGGAATGCTTTGACAGGATGGCCGAGTTCATCCACATCCCAAACCCAGTGATTTTCTCAGCTCTCGCAATCTGCTCTTTCCTGGGATCTGGTCTCCTGATCCTTGGATTTCTTCTCTATAAAAAACTCAGAACCTCTGGAGGAGATATCGTCTTTGGTATCTCTGTCGCTGAGTTTATACTCGCTGGCCACTGGATGATCAGCTCCTTTTACTCACCAGATTTCCCAGGTGGCAAGGATCTCTCAACCGATTGCACTTTCTGCTATGTTAATGCGGTTTTTTCAGTTTTTGCAGGAGTTCTCGAGTTCCTTTACAATATTTTCTTGTGCCGCTACCTGCTGAATTTCCTTCGCTCTTCACACAAGGAGGTTCGAACTCGTCACTACCATATTAGCGCGATAGTATGCGCGGTGGCGGGAGTGATAATTTTCGCTTTGATGGGAAATCTTGGAAAAACTTTGTTTGGTACTTGCTCCATAAAGTATAAAAGCGGCAGTCCAACTGCTTACTTTGGCGTATTGATCGTCTTCGCATACATGGCGATCTGCTTCTTCACCTTCTGGAAGATCAGAAGCTACGCTCCTAAGAGCGAAAGCTCATCAAAAGATGTTGCTGCTTTCCTGTTGTACTATAACAACTATATCCTCAGTTCCGCTGGCATTTGGGCTGTGTACGCCACAACGAATCTCATCGCCACGATCGACGGCCAAAATTCAAGCTTGGACCCAGTTGACCTCGCTACGAAGCTCAAGCCCATAGCGACGGTAGGAAGTTTCGCGAAGATTCTGACCCCGCTGGTGCTTCTTTTCATCCGTTACAGGGACAGCTACATTAGAAGCACTATGAGAAAGGTCGTTTGTCCTTGGAGAAACAGAAGCAGAATCGACCCTGAAGCTCAAGGAGGGATCGACCTGCCAAACCCTGCAGCTCCTATGCTGAAACACTCCAAGAGTATCGAAGAGGAAGAGGACCACAGATGGGCCAAGGTAAAGAAGCACCGTAAAGTGCAGTTCACCTACACGATTCTGTCTGGAATCTTATTCACTTACAAGAAAGTCGACGAAGCGACCGATGAAGACGAGATTTCCCACTCAAAGAAATTCGAGGAAGCTGAAAGTTATATAAATTCTCATTGGTTTGATGTTTCTAACGAGATCTTGCAACGAGAACTTCCAAATCTTGATTTCGCTGGTTATGGCGTTTTCAAATCAAAGTTCACGTTCCATGCTCCAGAGCTGTTCCAAGGCTTGCTAATGCAAGACTCTCAATTCTTGAACCTTGAAAAATCGCTTGATTTTGAAACCAATCGCGAGGAAATTATGAAGGCGAGTCAAGCGAAAGGCGGGAAGAGTGGTGAATTCTTCTTCTTTTCAAGCGACAAAAAACTCATTGTGAAGACCATAACGTCCAAGGAAAAGAACCGAATGATTAAGATCCTCCCCAATTACGTTCAATACCTTGAAAAGAACAGAAATAGTCTTATTGCTAAGTGCTACGGTGTGTTTTCCCTCAAAATTGACAATGAAAACGACGAGTATCATTTTATTGTCATGAGAAACGTTAGTGGCTATCCCAAGGCCTACGTGGAAAGAGAATATGATATTAAAGGTTCCACTTTCGATCGTGAGGTCCTGAGGGGCGTGACTGGGCTTACAGTCGCCAACTTGAAGGGCAGAGGCACGCTCAAAGACACAGATTTCTTCAAGTATGAGAAGAGGATCGAGATTGCTCCAGAGTTAGCGACGCAGTTGGTTGCCCAGATGGAGAAAGACGGCCGTTTCTTCTGTGAATTAGGGCTCATTGATTACTCGTTGATGGTCTTTGTGATCGATAGGAAGAAATATGAGGACGAGAACCCCGGTCAAAAACCCCTTCCATATCATGAGCTCAGTTCCTTAGAGAGTCTGAGTTATCCTGGATTATACTACAATATTGGAATTATTGACTACCTTCAGCCTTATGACTTTGGAAAGAAAGGAGAGAGGTGCTTAAAGAGAACCATAAATGCAAACTGCAGTCTGGATACATCTGCTCAGCCACCAGGAAGATACTCACAAAGGTTTACCGATCTTGGAAAAAGACTGGTTTATGGCGAAGACACTCGTGGTGATTCTGAATTTTTAATTTAGACTGGAAAAACTCTATTCAACCGTTATATAACAAAAAGAGATTGTTTGTTTGTTGCTATATATGAGATATAGCAGTAGCAAAACAAAAAATATTATCAAGTGTTATTTTATATACGTTCAGAAATTGAAAGAAAAATAATTATACGGGGTAAAGCCTCTTCTTGATGAGGTCAAGAAAAGCTCAACAATTTAGTTCAAAAATGCAAAAAATCCAAGTTTATTAATAAAATCACATCGTATTATATATTTCTCAATTCCAAATAAAGCGATAAATTTACATTTAAATCAATTGATATTTCTTTTTGATAAAATGTACATATCCTTCCCTAGGTATATTATTCGCAATGCATTCATCGTATAATTCCGAAATAAGAAAATCCCTTGCACAGTGGTTTGAAGGCAGAGTTAACTTAATATTCACAGCTTCCGTGTAGAAATACCTCCTCAGCACCTCTCTATCCGCTTGGCTATTTCTCCTTGACGGTCGCGTGCTCGGCCTGTAAGCCTCGCTCTCGACAGTCCCTGCGGATTCTTCGCTATTTCCAACTGGCACGGCGATGTCGGAGTGGATTTGCGAGATGACTTCGAGATCCTTTTTGGGGTCATTCCGCAAGTATTTATAATTTCTGGAGTCATTCCTGTGAATTTTTTGAAGCATATCAGATTGATACTGCCACATCTCGAGCTCGGCCTTCTTCCTGTGCGTTTCGTGGTCACAGGCCTGGAGCTTCTCTTCTAATAGCGCAATTTTTTGATACTCCTCCAGAGCCTCAGCTTTGTTTTTCAGCGCGACGAACATCCGTTGAATATAGAACAGCAATCGGATTTCATCCTCTTTGGTTGTTCTGGACATCGGAGCGAATAATTGGTCAAAGTCCTTCAATTTTTTCTTAAGCAGCTCACAATCTGAATCTTCTGAAACCACGTCCCTGGCTACCTTTACAATCCTCTTGCAATATTCAGCAAATTCAGGTCTGATTCGCTTGCTAAAACTTTTCAATGAGTCATTTAACTTCATGATTATCCGCTCGATTTTTTGATTGGTTTCTTCAATGTCGACCTGATCGGCATCTCCATACTCCTCGTCGTCAAAAACACTCTTTTTAGGTCTCGATGGCCTTTGCTCAATTTTTTTCACGCAAAGAGTCGAGTGAGCATCTACCTGGTCAATATTTACGAATTCCTCACAGTTTATACAAAACACATCCATATTTATCTTTCGCTCTGTGATTGGGCGGAATGTGGCTTCTCCTTTGACCTTGAAGCCGAATTTGGTTGTGGGTGAAGAGACCGAGCGATGCACGTTAGGTTTTATGGAAATGATAGGCACATTGATTGGGTACGTTTTTTCTTGGAGATAAGATTGATTGCAGAGAGAGGTATTGACATCTGTTTGTAATGTAGAGTGAACGCGATACAAATCCTGCGGTCTGAGATTTGATTTCGAGCTTGTTCGTTGGCAGCATGAGGAATTCAAATCTCTGATTGACTCGCGATCCTTGGTAGTATTCCTTTGAGAAATGGTGTGTGAGGTTGGTTCGTTTGTTCCTCGGGAGTGGATTTTGACATAATTCGCATTTTCTAAAGATTTATGGGAGCTTCTAATTGTAATGCTGTACTGCTGGCTGGAGTAGGCGTGTTCGTAAGAGAAATTCGAGGCGAATGCTGTTGGGGCGTGTGTATTGAGAAGAGTATTGCCTTCAGTGGGATCAGATCTACTCGGGAAAGAGAGTATTGATGTAGGCATCGCTGGGCGGTTGTGAGGGGGTTCGCTGACTTCTTTATCATCTCTACCGTGCTCGGTATCAGGTCCTTTGCTCTGAGATCTTGGATGTGAGTTGTGAGATCCTCTAGAGGGAAGAGAGGTGCTTTCTGGTATAGCCTGTCCCCTAACTTTCTCTCTAGAGTATGATCTAAGGCTGGCTCTATCAAATGGCTCCATGATTTTCTGGTTTTGAGCGGATTGCGTGGCTGTTTGCTCTGCTTGGGTGATTTTTCCTTCAGTTTTGTGTACTTTTCCAGTCTGACTTGGCTCGATGATTGGTTGGCTCATTTTCAAAGTTGGCTGCTGATAGAGTTTTGGATCAAAACTCTCTCGAACGTTAAATTCTGGTTGCTTTTTAGTTTGGCTATGAGCAAAGACTGACAATCCTGAAGCGCTACTATTTTGAATAACCGCTCCTCTGGTCAAAGAGCTGCTTCTACCATACCTGCCTTTCGATTCACCTTCAACCTTTACGGTTTTGTTTTCATGATTCGCAGTCCCTTTCCCAAGAGTAGCACTAAAGAGCTCTTCAATAACATTTCGGGCATCTTGACTCGCGTAAGATTCTTGCTCGGTGAACGGATTGCTATAGCTCATGTTGATTTTCTCATCTTGAGGGTCTTTGTTTATCGACTGCTCTTGGATTTTAGCTACCCGATCGAATGAACTAACTGCAATCTCTCCTCTGCTTACACCATTGATATTTTTATCAATAATTCTGATGCCAAATTTGGGCTGTTCGAGGCTGCTCCCCACTTTGTTGGCGAGTAATTGATGGTTATCTTTGCTTATTTCAGCTAGTGAGTTATTGAGGGAGGTTCTCGACCCCAGCCTTGACGATCCTCGGCTTCTTCTTTGTCTAGAGTTTTGTAATGACTCTGAATCAATGCAAATACCCTCCATTTCCACTCTTTTCGTTTCTCTTGGTTTCTCATTAAGGGTTCTCTGTTTTGTTTGAGGTTCCTCTGGCTTCATGACCTGAAACACCTCATAGTCCTCTCCAAATCCAGCTTTCGGAGATCGTTTGCTGTCTGACTTTGCAGAGAGCAATAGCTGCTCTAAACTTTTTATTTTCTGGCTCGAACTCACTTGCTTGGACCTCCTAGTGCCGACTTTTTCACCTCTACGTGAGGAAAACGATTGATCCCCATCTAACTCTTCTAGAGTACAATTAACAAGGTTTTGGATTCCTGAAATATCAAGCTTCATATTAATAAAATCAACTTCAGCTTTTGATAGCCCTTGCTTATGCTTCTCATTTTCTTGAAAACTCATTTTTTTTTCGAGAGGTGCATTATGATGTTTCTGGTCGTAATTGCTGATATCGACTAATTTTTGTTCTTCCTTATGAGGTTGCGAATCGATTTTGATGGAATTATTGAGCTCATCGAGCAAATTCCCTTCTTTTGCGACCTGCGCGATTTTCTTAAAAGCATCCTGATCCTCCTTTGCAGTTTTTTCTTGCATATGGGAGGTTATACTGTTCTCGCCTAACTCAGAAAGAAAATTCGCAGTATTTTGCTTCGTGGCATTGTGGCTGGCTGCTGGCGTCGTGCTTTTTGAGAAGGTTTGAGTCTTACCAGGCTCATTCTCCTTTTGATCATCTAATTTTGCCTTTGACCCACATCCCTCGACGTTATTTTCATTATTTTCTTGAAGTGAGACCTTCGAATCGATGCTCGGCAACACCACGGATTCCTCTTTCAGCTTAGAGAGGTTCAATGAGACGCTTTGGTCCTGGTGCTTGTGATAAAACATATTTTTGAACAAGGGCACACCTAGCTGTGAAATGTCCTTCGTATCTTCGGTATCCTCTTCAAACACTTCCTCCAATCCAATCATTCTAATCCCTCCAAGTCCATGCATCGAATAATTCCCAGCTCTCTGTAAATTAAACCCCAGCTCTTTTGACTGCGCTTCGCTTTCATTTTCACTCTCATTCATATTCAACTGCCTCTTTGTTTGTCGTGTGTTGTGGTTAGTACCTTCGTACTCTGAATCACGGTATTCGGCCTGAGTCTCACGTATTTCAGTAAAATGCGATGGTTGATAGTTAACAGCTTGCAATCCAAAATTTCCGCTTGGTCGGTGGTGCAGATCGTAATCGATCGGTGTGAGATGGAAAGGATTGAAATGCTGTCCATTTTCGCTGTTGAGCTGATTTCCGACCGATTTTTTCTCAACTAAAGTTTGGAAATTCGCAGTTCCTCGAAATTCCGCTTTAATTTCCTCCTCACTTTCTCGCCGTATCTTCGTTAGCACTGACAAAGGATTATGCATAAGCTTTTTCTCACTAATACTTGTTTCCTCTTCTCTGATATACCTACTTGACTCATCTAATATCCCTTTACTTGCAGACCCACCAGCCGAATCAGCGATTGACTGGCCGCAGGACCGGTCCGCTCCAAGGGACAATGCATCTGCGTCATACAGTGTGTCTTTATCGTGACCCTTCTGTTTCTTTCTGGTCTCGATTTCATTTGCGGCTGAAACTCTTTCTTTAGCAGTCTCTTGAGGAACCGACCCATTTGTTGATAATTGTTTGATGGATTTCCTTTTAGAATCTGAGCTTCTACCACGGCTTTCTGATCTAGAGATCAAAACGACTCGTTCAGGTCCTTGCAGCTCTACAACATTCTTACGAGAAACGATCGAATTGTTAACACTGCTTCTGTTTGGATCAAATAGCTCGTTTTGGAATTGGCGAATCGAAGCCTGTTCCTCGATTATGGTTGTGTCACAGCTCTTCGCGATTAGATTTGCATCGCTTACAAAAGAGCTACTCGCTTCAAGCAATTGCGCTTCAGATTTCATAGCTTCGTGTTCAGTTGCGTGCTCAAGTCGCTTGTTGTGATTACTGGGCTGTTGTAACATCATGAAGAAGTTTGGTTGTTAGTTATTCTCTCCGAAATGAAGAATTTCGAGATTATGATTGTAGTTACAAATTCAATTTTCTTAGTTGGTTAGAATTTTATTTAAGTTGAGCTAAGAAATAATCTTAGTCTGCGTAAATATTAGCTTTAGCTTAATTTAACGCTTTCGTTTTTAGAGCCTTCATTTTTCAATCTGCAATTTCATATGAAATCAATGGAAAGACACAAGATTTAGCAATTCATTAACGGCATCCTACCCAAGACTCTTGATGCGTTTGGTAAACCAGCTTAATGCATCCTTTTGCTTGCTTCATGGAGACTTCAAGTGGGTTGAATCAGAATTGTCTTTTAGCTTGGTAGAAATGGACGTAATTAGAGATGCTTGATCAGTGCCTCGCAAGAAGCAACCATTCACAAGCTGTTTACCATAGGTATTTGCTATGGACCATAAGTTTTCTCAGATTTCTTCAAGAAGAGAACTGCATAAAAATTTAGATAAGTATATTGAAAAATCCCAGATTAAGCACTCCAGTATGATAAATGATATTAACCAACTGCAACACTAAGATAGAAGCTATGAAAAACATCATTTGTATGAAGTACTAGCTACACTTTGAGAAGAATTCACGATGTACTTTTTGGTGGAGAGGTTATGGATTGCGTTCAATGGCCTATACTATTGAAAGCGTGATTAAATTTCCGTTTATGTTTAATATGTCAACCAAAAAGAACGATTTGGTTGATGATGGAAATGTATAGGTATGTAGGTATATAGGTTAACAATAATCAAAAGGCTGATTATTCTTTAAGTAAATTAAGGCTCTAAGGATAAATATTTTTCTATAATAATCTATAGCCAAAAGTAGTGATCTCATTAAAAGGTGACCTTATCAGCTATAAGCTTTCTAGAGGAAAGCCGTAATCGATCAAAGGGATTTGATCGGAGGTATCGAAGAGTTTGTCGAAGAAGTCGCACTCTTCCTTGACTTGCAAGGGTTTTTTATTCGATTCCGCCGACTCGAAATAATCATTGTGATTATCTCGCTCGTTCAGATAACTTCCTTGGGAATCCATTGGTTCAATCGTTATTTTCAGGTTCTGGAATCCTCCTCCAACGACACATTGCATGATCGTGAAGGATATCGCCTCATTCAATGAGGTTGTCTGGATATTTTGAGTGGCAGAGGAGATTATGTCCTTAAACGACTCTGCAGGCTGCACCGCAGTGGTGAACACTCCTTCTTCCAACTTGACTTTTTTAGGAGATTTATTTCCTAAAGTCTCTTCAGAAAGGGCAGAGGCTGTGGTGAAGGAATCGTCATCTTTCATCGGTTGGCCGCTGGCATGCATCTTAATATGCTTGTTAAGGCTGCATTTGTAGAGGTATGATTTGTCGCACAGATGGCAATTGTAAATGAGTCTTTTATCCTAATTAAGAATTTTAATTCTGGGTATAAAATCCAAAATCTTACTTTCTTTTCGTGGATTTGCAAGTGCTGCTTAAGATTTGATTGCGTCGTGAATTCTCTCGGGCACATTGGGCAGAAGATGCCTTTCTTGTTTGAAGCTGACGTTTTCAACTCAAATGAGTTTTCTTCCTACAATTAAGTTTGATTAGTATTGATACTAAGGATTCTTTCTTACCAAAGTTATTTCGTTGATCAAATTCATGTTATTCAAGGTCATTCTCCCTTGTGAGTTTGACTTCTTCGCAGAAGAGTTTTCTTTTTGAGTTTGGTGATATAGCTCTTCCGTTTTAATAGTTAAATTAAGCGCTTTGGTTTTTCGGAGCTGTTTTGTGCTCGCAACTCCTTGATTCGAGCTACCTGAGTTGGTATTATTGCTCTTCATTGTCAAGCTTTCAATTAAAAATTTTATAAAAAAAACAGATCCTCGCTCAATATAAGGAATTGAAAACTACTATTTTAAGGTTTGCTTCATCGCTTAATTTAACTATACTCTGATCAATTGTAATGATGAGTAACGACATTGCTTCTTTAGAACATTTCGAGTACTTTTTCAAAGCGCATAGCTTCCTCAACTAAAAAGAGATTTTTTCGCTGTAAGTGAATGAGTTTCTACTAAATCATAATGAAAATTTGAGATGCTGAACACTCTTCTTTCTGAAAAGCTAACAAAGATACTAAAGATACTAATTTTATCTACACGTGTATGAATTACTGACAGTATCTTCCTGAGCTATTCTTTCAAACTATTATACTCAAATCGAATTCTACTCGAGTGGGAAAGTGGGAGAATCTAATACAACAGACAATTGTAGTACATCTAAACGACTAAGTACCTCGAGGAAAAATAGTAAACAATATTTGATTGCGTTCTCCGCACTTCATACGAAGTTATAAGATACATAAACACTTTTTTATCTACAAAGAGCTAAGATTTTGAACGAATAGTACAGAAATATGGCCTCGTTATTGATAAGCTAGCCACCTCCTCGGGGTATCTTCGAAATAATTTTATTACGCATCTAAATGTTATAAATTTTTTCCATCATCCAATTTTACTTCCCAAAAAGCTATCCCACAGAAACTGCGCACTATAAAATCAAAAAGAATGAACTTAACAAATCGATTTGAAGTCTTTTTGAGTCTTTAAAATTTTAATTCGTTTATTAAATGAAATAGACTCATCGAAGAACGTTCTATCAGCCTGCTATAGATTAACTTCGAAATGAGGCTAGATGAGTTTCGTTTGTGGAGACAAGACTCGTTCGTGGCAATGTGAATTGGATTATGAGTGAGATCTTTAGGGAGAAGATTCTTAAAAGCTACAAAGTTGATCTAACATTACAATAGTGGTATCTGCTTGATTTAAAAAATCAATCATAAACGGAGTCGACGACCAGTCGCTAGACCCAATTGACAGAAGACGAGAGCCATTCGCCGAATATTTTTCAGATCTCCAGATATTGCGATCAATCAATTCATTTTCAACGTTTTTTTTTTTGTGAGTTCGTTCTTCTGATTCAAAATCTCCTCTACTCCAGCAAACCCTATTGAATTGAAGAATATCCATTTGTTCCCGATTAGATAGCAATAAGATGGCTTCATAGATAGATAAGTTTCTTTCAGAATACAAAAAAAAAAGAAAAAAAGTTTCCAATGAGGCTATTTGCTGAAAAACAAGATTATGTCATTAGTGTTGAGTGGGAGCTCCCTAAGAGCATGAGATCAGAATGTTGTCGACTAGTTTGAGAATCTAATATTGCTGCTTAAGGTCAGTAGTTTCGGAAATGGCTAGTTCTATTCAACTCAGCTAGGCCGTCCAGACTTATTCGTAAGGTCTTTTGCTCAACTGAGCCCGTATTTCCAAGGCTTCTGAGGAGTCTTCCTGAACAATCAAAATTTAAAGACTCTCGAATTAAGCATCACGTTAAAAATTAACTCACGTGTAGTGGGATAACCTTCTCTTCTTCAATGCAAAACGCAGTGTGGACCTCAGAAAATGCAACAATCAGTAGATTATCTTTGAATGTGATCAACACGAATAGCAATAAGAAGAGTTGTAGCCATGAATAACGACAATGCTTTTTTTTTTTAAAAAAAAAGATTTCACGTACTTTTTTCAAGTGCTTAGTCTTCCTTTTGAAATAAATGGTTTTTCGCCTTAACTGGATGAGTTTCTACTAAATATAATCAAAAGATCTGCTGAACAGTCTTCTTACTGAAAAGCTAGCAAAGATACTAAAGATACTAAATTTAACGACACGTGTATGAAACATTAATACTATTATTTCTGTGCTATTCGTTCAAACTATCATACTCAATTGATTTCTACTCAAGTGGAGAGTCTAATACAACAGGCTATCGTAGTATCGGCTCGTATCGGCTCAATCAACTAAGTTTCTCGAGGAAAAAAAGTAAATAAGATTTGATTGCGTTCTCATCACTTAGTACGAAGGTATAAGATACATAAGCACTTTTTTATCTACAATAGACACTTGTTTATCTATAAAGAGCTAAGACTTTGAACGAATAGTGGCCTCCTTATTGATAGGCTAACCATCTCCTTCGGGTATCTTCAAAAATAATTTTATTATGCATCTAAAATGTTCAAAATTTTTTCTATCATTCAATTTTACTTTCCAAAAAAATATCCGACACAGTAACTGTCAAAAAAAAAAAGAACTGAACAAATCGATTTGAAGACTTTTGAATCTTTTCAAATTTTAATTAGTTTATTAAATGAAATAGACTCATTGAATAGCATTCTATCAGACTGCTATAGGTTAACTTCAAGTAACTGAGGCTAGATGAGTTTCGTTTGTATCAATGTGAATTGGATTATGAGTGAGAGTTCTCAAGATAAGATGTTTGAAGGTTACGAAGTTTAACTAACATCGCAAAAACGATATCTATAGATTGAAAATTGACCTCTGTTTTATTTAAAAAGCAATCACAACAGTAAGGCTTCCAATGGCCAGTCGTTAGACCCAATAGACCGAATATGAAAGCTATTTGCGAATATTTTTCACGAATTATAGATCTCGAGATATTGTGATCAGCCGATTCATTTTCAACTTTTTTTTTTTTTGGGGTAGACTCATTCCGTTAGTGAGAAATCTCCTCTACTCAAGCAAATTCTATTGAATTGAAGAATATCCATTTGTTTCCGATGAGGCAGCAATAAGATGGCTTCATAGATAGATAAGTTTCTTTCAGAATACAAAAAACAAAAAAATAAAATATCTCAATGGAGCTATTTGCTGAAAAACAAGATTATGTCATTAGTGTTGAGTGGGAGCTCCCTATGAGAATGAGATCAAAATGTTGTCGACTAGTTTCAGAATCTAATATTCTTGAGGTCAGTAGTTTCGGAAATGACTAGTTCTATTCAACTTCAACAAAGCGGAGCAGTTCCATACATATTCGTAAGGTCTTTTTCTCAACTGAACCCGTCTTTCCGAGGCTTCTGAGAGGTTTTTCTGAGCAATTAAAATTTGAGGACGCTAAAATTAAGTGTTACGCTAAAAATTAACTGAAGTGTAGTGGGGTGATCTTCTCTTCTTCAATGCAAAACACTGTGCGGACCTCAGAAAATGCAGCAATCAGCTCATCAGTTCAACATTCCAAGACAACGCGCTTCTTCGAAGCCATGAATCTGTCAGGAAGCAAAACTAAAGATACCAATGATGATACAAAAAACTCTCGAGAGCCTGCTGACAACGTTTCCAAAGGAGAACTCGAAAGGTTCATTGAGGCTCAAAGGAAGCTCAAAGAGAAATTCGAACGGTCTCCTCCTCAGAGATACAGCGTCGTTGATGATCAAGGAATTCAATCTGATAAGATTAAAAATATGTTCATTCAGAAAAAGAGGAGCATGGGACTCTTAGTCCAAGGAAAAGCCGAAAAGTTTGATAAAAACATGGATATTTTCAGAAAGCTTGATACTTTCTTCGATGTTCGCCGGAACTTGCAGAATATTAATTTACCAGAGAAATTTGTTTCTCATGACTCTATTAAACCAAATCAAACACATGACACTGACGATAACCAAGTTATAGCCCAGCGAATGGATCCTCGAACAGCGATTCTCAGAAATAATAAACCTTTGTACAAAAAACTTCGAGCAAATAGATCGTCTTTGAATGTGATCAATACGAATGGCGATAGGAAGGCGGGTGGTTTATACATAAAGGTTCATGATAATACGCCTGCTGGAGCCGAATTGAGTGTTTTTCAGCTGGATGCTGCAAAAAAGGTAGCTACTGATCCTATGGAGGATGTCCAAGCAGATAAATTCGAGAGAACTAGGCGGCAAAGGCTTTTATCGCGAAAGCAAAAGATGGGACTCCTTACAAATGCTGAGAAAAGAGAGCTTGAGACACCAAAGAGAGAAGAAACTCCGAGGGTGGAAAGGGCATTACCGCAAATCCATTTCCATGAGATTTTAGCTCATTTGCAAGAAACAACACCAAAATTGCCTGTGTCAGTGGGTGGACAGAACGAAAACAATCCCTTTAGGTTTTACACAGAAGTTGGTGAAGTCTTGAAAAAGGATGCGGTTCAAAAACCAAGTGAATTACCTCAGAACGAAAAAGTAGAAATTGATGAAAAAACTATGGCCTCGATTAAGCGTACCTTGACGAAAGAACCGAATCTAGAGAAGAAAGTGATTGAAGAGCAAGATCAGCTCATTACTCGACTCGAGACTTATAAGGAGAAATCCGATAGAATCTTGCGTTTGGTATCAGGAGCCACCAAGCACATCTATAACAAGAAATTTATTATTCCGCCACAGAAACCGAGGAAGAGAGAAGATGAGGAAGAGCATCAAAGTCCAAACCTAAGAAAGCAAAATACAATTGATTTCAAAATTCTCAACAATAAGCCTGCCGAAATCTCAGAAGTCAGCGTAGACATTGTAGCTAATGAGAAGTCTCAGAAAAATCTTAAATCGGTCCTATCGCCTACACATTCTGTGGGTGCGAGAAGAATTTCTACAGAATGTGAATATTCACAAGATGAGTCCATGCAACAGATGATTCAACACACCGAAGGTTCAACTGAGGTGCCTGGGAGTACAAGAAGGAAGAAAATTCAATTCTTCAACCTCGTACAAGTCCAAAGTGATGAGAAAAGGCTGAAATGTAGAGGAGGAAGCCTCCCTAAAGTTCGGCCTGGAAATTCCCCATTGGCAAGAGACACAGATCATTCATTCAAAACGGGCAGCAAAAGGGGCTTATTTAACAAATTTAACTCGGTGTTGAATCAGACTGATAATCTGAAGGAAGAATTTAAAGAGGGTTTACGAGACGTTAAAGACCGTTTCGATGACATGGAATCTTACTATCGGACTCAGCATCGCAATTTGCTCATAAAATCTAAACTCATGCCGGAGTCTCTGATGATTGCAGCTCCAAAGCCTTCGAAGGGTCTTCTTGAAAAGCGAAGAGAATTCAAAAATGATCTCACGAAGAAAATGTTAAACTCTCTCTATTAGTAAAATATAGAGGGAAATGGTCTTATAATGTTTTCCCTAACATATTTTGAGTAGAAGTCTTTTGTTCTTCGAGCTTTTGAAGCTAAGAAATTTTGTACCGCGCCCGAATTATTTGTCTATAACAATTATTTATCATTTTCGTGAACTGAAATCAAAATTTCCTTTCAAATCGATTTCATATCGATAATATTCATCCCTTGATCTAATCTAATCTATGAAGATGAAATGGAAATATGAGTTTATGGAGATTAAATATTTCAGACTTAAAGGGCTGAACACGGATTTAATAAAAACATAAAAATGTCATGTTAGGAATTTGCTTCAATTTGATACATAACTTTTTATAAATAAACACATATAGCAAAGGATGAGTTAGAAATAAGTAGTTTAATATGGTTTTTCTCAACATAAATAAGGAAATTATTCAAGAAAAATCTCTTTCAAGACAGGTTCTTTATTCTTCTGCTTCCTCTTCTCGATTTTCATCGGTTGGAACGTCTGTGGCTCTTGGAGTTCTGTGGGATCTCTTGCGATCAAGAAGCCAAAACACGTCAATGAATTAGTAAGTTTTGCAAGGAGTCCAAGCCGAACTGAATTATAGTAATAATAACAAACTTCCTGATAAAACTGCATGGCTTGGTATTTCTCCTGATACATCGCTTTGAGCTCTTCAGTGACTCTTTGGATCTCAAGAGTGCTCTTTTTGAGCGTAGACACCTCTAAGGAATCCATTGACTCCTTTTCCTTTTTCTCCTTTTTCAGTTTTCTGACCTGCTCCTTCTTAAACGCGATTTGCTTCCGCAGGGTAAATAGAGTGTTGATCATCAAATACAGCAAGTGTGAGATATGCGAGAACTCCTCTTTTTTGTTGGCTGGTGTTTGTCCCTTTGCATCGCTTTGTAATATAAACGCGAGTTTTTCTTCCTTAGTCAATGTCTTTTTGAGATCTTCAGGCTCGAGTTCAGTTTTTCTGAGGAGCTCTTCGAGATCCAACGGAATATCCAGGGTCTCTTTCAGCCGGATCATCCCATCTTCATACGCTGCGTTCACAGCTGCCATCAGGTTAGTCGCTGCCTCCCCTTTCAAGTACCGTTGAGATTTTTTGCATAAATTGTCAAAGTTTGAGTGGAGGAAGAGCTTGTAAGTGTCTTCATCACTGTACATATCAAAATAGGAAAGCCGGTGGATCAGCGAGAACGGCTGGACTTTGACCTTCAAGGATCTGTTGAAGATGGAGCCGAAACTCGCAAAATTTTGTTTAATTACGCGATATACAGAGGTATCCTCGGCTAGAATCAGCATTTGGTTAGAGAGCGGCTCGAGTAAATCTTGCAAATTCAAACAAAAAATTTTCACGACGTCGGACACCATGGTCTGGCAGTTGTTGGAGAAGGACCGATACCCTCGCATTTCCGCGTTGACGATGAGGTCGGTAAATTTCAAAAAGACTTTATCGTAGTTGTTAATTTTCAGCAATTGCTTCGTCTTCGTCGGGACTTTAAAAAAGAAATCTTTGTACTGTATCACGAACTCCTTCGCTATCGTTTCGGCGAACTTCTCTTTGTCAATGGCCTGATGAATTCTCATATCTAAAGCTTTCCAAAATCCAATCGTCTTGATCGCGTCGTCATCCTCCAGAACTTTATATATCGGAAGTAGCGTCACGATAAACTTGGAAATATAGTGCGTCCAGTTATCCATTGGAAAGAAATCAAAGAACTTGATTCTAAAGTAATTCCTTTTTGGGTCTCCATTCCAATAGTTCCTGCGGAGGTCCAGCGTTACGTTCACCTTATTCATCATGCTGACGTCGGATGGGTCATTTATAAATGAATAACGATGATTTCCGATAGTTATTGACGCATGGTGACTGGACCCCCAAGGTGCTGTGACCTGGTTCGTGAACAACTTCTTCATCCACAGAAACACTGAACTCTCCCCCATTGTATTCATTTCAACAAACGAAGGAAAGAAACCCTCAGTTGTGATCGTCTTGTAAACAATGCTCCTGATCTCCCCCAGCATGTCTAACCTCGAAACGATCTCTTTTATTCGCCGCTGATTTGAAGGGTCATCGTAATAGTCAAACAGCTCGCTCACTAATTTGCTTCGCGGTTGCGCAGCAGATATCCCGACCAAGCGTCCTAGCAACACCAGTGCTTGTTTCATGGCTTTATAGGTCAAGAGACGGACTCGCTCAGCTATGTGGAATCTTAGCCCGTTCTCATTGTATTTGAGGAGAAAATTCGCAGTCGATATTTTGCGGCGGACGTAATTATAGCTCTCAGTATCTTGAGGATCGAGCAACTCGAAGGATAAGATGTGGTACTGAGGGACATAGGATCTAGGCACGCTTTCTTTCCTTTTGATGCTTTTGACGAGGTTAGTGAGGCGTCTTTTTTTGTCGAGATTTTTGAAGATAACGAGACATGGGTATTCTTTCTGCAACAACTCTTTGCGCGATTTGCTGAGCTCGGAGCCAGAGAGATCTTCTTTCTTCCCGAAGAGATCCGAAGGCAGGAATTTGGCAAAAGAGAGGTTGTAAGAGTATTCTATATTGATTTTCATGATTTTCTGGGAGTCTGTTTCGATGTTTTTGTGCTTAAGGATGATTTCTTCAGTGTCTTGGATGTAGAAGAAGATCCGCTTGAACTCAACCCAGGTTTGGGTTTCCAGGTCTAAGTAGCGGCAGAGGATTGGCGCGTATGGTACGTTTGGATCGCCCATGAGTGAGGTTATTTAATTTGGTTAAGTGTGAGTTAAATTGTTCGATCAAATACGCGTTTAAAATTTCTGGTCGTGGGAATAAAGTAGGCAGAAGTGAAAGTCGGTCAAATATTAGACTAATCCTAATATTGAAAATAAAATGTTTTTTTTCTCTCTTTGGTAGCAGAAGAGGATGCAATCGTGGGTCTCTTTTCCTAGGTGAAGTAGTGATGTAAACGGATTCGCGAGAGAGTCTTCAATATATGCGAGTAGAATGGTTCATATCGAGAAAATTAAAAAATTCAAGATCTTGAATATTCAGTAAAAAAAAGCTAGAGGAATTATTAGCAATTATTGATATTATTTATGGTACTAAAAAAAGGAGGGTTTGTTCTAGCTAGATAGCTGAGGATCGTCGAAGATTCTTGAGATCAGCCATTTTTCAAATTTGAGGGAGCAGGTCTGAATAGATCTTTCGTTTGATGTGAATTTGCGATTTTATGAGCTGTTGGACTTGCTGTGCTGAAAGAATTAATTAACTTTGGAATCAGCTTCATTCGGTGAATAAGTATCTGTTTAGAAACACGATTGTCGTCATGCATTTTCAATTTGAGGGCTCAAGAATAGAAAAATGTCATTTTTGCTTAATTTTCTTTTCATGGAGGCTCGTAATCAACAATGTCGCTCGCTGTAGTTAATGGTAAGGAAGAGTCTGGGTACTATCCGACTGGAACTGATAGATGATCACTCACATGCCTAGAATTAAAATATTGATTCAATTTATTTGTTGAAAACGGTTAATAAAAACCCTGGCTTTCTGCAGGACTGTCAAATTACGAAAATGCCATTAGAGTAGCGAATGCTGAAAAAAATTTAAATTTTAGAGTTTCTTCCTAATTGCTATTAGAGCATATATCATGGCCAAACTGATACAGAAGTATATTATTCTCGCTAGCAGCTATAGCCCCTCTATTGAAAAATTTCTCTATCTTCCTCACAGAACACAGAAAGAAATTTTGGAATTTTCATTTCAAATTGTCGCCTGTAATCTCTAAGAAAAAGAGATTGGATCTCCGCTTCAGCTTGCTGGAGGAGTCTACTGTAATCTGAGAATTGATTGCTTAATAGGATCATAACCACATTCTTATTATTTAGCATTCAGCTCCTGAGTGATTTATCCATTTTATGGTTTTCCCTTCCTACTCCACCAAAATATGGGTTCAAGGAAGGTTGGCATTCTTTGACAACGAATGCGTTACGAGCTGTACCATCCTTAAGACAAGGAGCTACTCAACGTCAAATAATACCTCAAGTTTAGAGTGAGACTGCTTCTTTCTCGTCATTCAAATTATTTCATCTAATGACTTCACGTTAAACACGCCATACTTCAAAATCTTTATCATGGATTCGAACTTATACAAAAACGCGTATCTGAATTCAATATTGCTAAGCTAAATCAACGTCGTTGGAGTGGATTAGAAAAGTACATAGTACCAAGCGCAGCTTTCTTACGACTTGGAATTCTGGTCTTCCTATACGAAAGCGCATTTCTGAAATAAATGTATTCTCGAAATTTTTCAGTATCGTTCGAGTCTATAGACTCACCCAAATTTAAATTTCCAGTATTTAAAACCGGGCAGCTTTTAATTTCTGAGATGAGTTCACAAACGCTCTCAAAAGCGGGAATCACAGCAAGAGAGTTTCCTCCAACTCGGAAAAAGAGCATTATTCGGCTTTCTATGACCTTTAAGCACACCGATTCCGAGGTATTTCGAAACAAAATAAAATTTCCGACATTGCAGAAAATTATCTATTAAGGCTCTTTTGATAGAATTCCTCGCTTTCCACGCTAAGCCCTGAAGGGTTTTATGTTTTAACTTGGCGTGAGTAAGAAGGTTCTGTAAATTTGGTTCTGAGGGTATTTTGGTTTGTTAGCTTGTTTGAAACTCCGTGTTTGGGTACATAGAAGCAAAAAAAAATTCTATGGGGTTTAGGATACCGACGGATAATTAAAAGTGCATTCCTGACAAACCTATTTAATTATTCTTCGATTAAATATCGCAAATTTCAGTGTTCTGATCGCTAAATTAAGATTTTTTTCAAATTTCCTATGTAACTTTATCTCAACGAAATATTCCGTTTTTGATCTGCGAACCATTCCGCTATTATTGCATCATTTAAATTATCTTCCAGAACCAGTACTAGTTGAAATTTTATTTCAGTTGTAGTCGCACTTGACGTTTACCTCAGTGTCCGAACTTTATTTTATATAATCTCTAAAATTTCAATTCTTATATCTTCCTGCTAACAAACTCAAACATGGAACCGCTTTCCAAAATAAAATCTGAGCCTACTTCAACCGCAGAGAAGCGCTTCGAGCGACTCATCGTGATCGAATCCGCTGACAAAGTGGTTGCAAGTTTCACCCTTCCAGCTGTTTTAGAAGATCATCACACATCTGGCTGGTTGCTTGCAAAATGCATTGAAATGCTCCAAAAGAAGTCTTCAAACCCTCAACAACAGATCATCGCCCTCAAAACAAAGGACGCAGACCTCATCCACTTTAATTATCTCCTCACATTGCCCAATTATAAGCTTTCATTCCTACCAGAAAAGACTATCTTAGTCCCAATCTACGCTAACCCAAAAACATCAGAAATCACCCTCAGTGACTTCGAAGTTGTCGCTCTTCTCGGCAGAGGCGGCTTCGCTAAAGTCTATCTTGTCAGATCAAGCGCCAATGGACAATTTTACGCTCTTAAGCAACTCAAAAAAGCGACCTTTGCGAGCAAAAAGTACATGAAGCTCTATCGTGAAAGAAACGTCATGGCTGAGACCAAAAGCGACCATGCCGTTAAACTCCATTACGCTTTCCAAACACCCAAGTACTGCTATTTCGTAATGGACTATCTTCCTTGTGGAACCCTTCTCAGTCTCAAAAATAAACTGAAAAAGCTCAATGAGAACGAAGCAAGGTTTTACATTTCTGAGATTCTCCTCGGACTAAGAGACCTCCATGCAGCTCGCGTAATCTATAGAGATTTAAAGGCTGAAAACGTGCTACTCGACTTGAATGGCCATATCAAGCTCTGTGACTTCGGCCTGGCAAAGATAATGAACAATACAGATTTGATTTTCGGCAGCGTCTGTGGCACAGCGCAGTTCCTTAGCCCTGAAATGATCGGAAACAAAGGATACGATCTTAGAGTCGATTACTACGCGGTCGGTGTGGCTGCGTACGAGCTCATTACCGGCCGTCTTCCTTTCCCTGCAAAAGAATCCGAGGGTCTGTTTGAGAAAATTGCTAAAGACGAACCAACTTACCCTGAAGATATGTCACCAGTCGCAAAGGATTTTATCTCTCGACTGCTCTGCAAGGACCCGAGCAAAAGGCTCGGAGCTAACGGCGGAGTACAAGAGATTATGGAGCACGCTTGGTTTAAGACTGTAAATTTCAAGAGACTTGACGCCAGAAGCGGCCGTGTGTCGTTCCTTCGCGAGCCAAGCACGAAGAACCTAAAAAGGATAGAACCAGACTTCAATATCGAGGCAGAGAGCGAAGACGACATTCAGAAGAACTCTGTGGAGGTGGAAAGAAGAATTAAGCTCTTTTCTTTCAGAGCATCTCGAGAGTTTTCTTTTGAGTATGATGAGGAGGATGTCGACGAAGCAGAACAGCAGCGAAAACTAAACGCGAAGCTTCCGACTCATTTGGACTTTGATAAAGACTACAGTAAAGATACACAAGAAACTTCTGCGACGGAGCAAGTTCCGAACAAAGGGCTTTTACGCTATCAATTCGGAAAAATCACTAACAAGTTTTCAATTTCATAAGCCGAAGACTGAATAAGTATGCTGGTTATGATTTACTTAAGCAAATAATGCTTGAGCATTATCCTCTGTTGTTTTTTTCAATCAAGATTTAGATGAGAATAAATCTTTCAATTTTTTCGGATGGTATGGTGCTTCGTATTTATTGTATGTATTTATGTTGAAGCTTGCGTAGGAAATTTTTTTACAAAGTTATGAGGATATCCTCTTCCAAAAAAAGGGTCACATTTGATATTACTCCTCGAGTTATGGGCTAGAATGAAGGAAATGTGGCTGTTGAACGATTTTTTTTGAGAGGATTGCTTAGTAGAAGGTAAGATTAGAGTGTGGCTTTTTTTCTTTGTCATCTTTTGAAGTTGAAAAAGAGTAGCAATACCGAAAGGTGAGCAAACTTCGCATTTCTTCCTTAAGATCTGGGAAACCTATTTTCAATAATTGAATTAAAACGGACACCACACCCAGTTTCCTTTAGAGCGTTTAAAGAATTAATCATGTGAGTTACGAAGATTCTAAATTTTATTAGATCCGTGGTAGTATTCAGACGTCGATAAATCATCATCAGAACTCAATCTCTTCGATGATTAAGGCCACCACTATCGGTATAGGCCCATTAGAAGCCTCAGTGGCAGTTTTTTTATTCCCAGAAAGCATTTTTAGAGTTTTGTTCGCTGCTTATGTGAGTTCAATATTCAATACAAATGCGACAAATCGTAGGTATTCCATACAAAACTCTCCAAGGCCTTCATATTTCAAAAGAAAACCCCTTTCTTTGTAAGCATGCTGGCATTCTGATTCAATGGCCCATCAGAGCTTAGAGATTGAAAAGATAGTCTGTCAAAGCGTTTCACCACTAAATGGAATGAAGGCAGACCGTGCAATGAACCTATGAATCTTGGAGCGTTTGAAACGACCGGTATTTTATTTACTTTTTTCTACCGACGTCACTCAAGATCGATCACTTTAAATTTTTCTACGCCAGTGCAGCGGTGCGATTTTAACGGGCAAATGAGAAAATTCCTTTTTAAGATTCACACTACCTCTGTCAGAAACCAGCCTTATCGCTCTCATTCTTTCGCCTTGAGAGGTCTGATGGACAACAAGTACCTTCTAATAAAAAAAATTGAGAAAACCGATGCCGTTTTCTCATTTCTGCCATTAATAATGCGCTCCATTTATTAAATCGAGCACTTTAAGTGGCTATCTGAAAAAAAATTAATAGTTCGAAATATAAAAAAAACTAATCACGCCTCTAAACTACTACCGCAGTTGGAAATGCTCTCTCTCGGCGAAAAAAAGAGCTCACTAATGGGACAAAAGGGCTTGCCTCTCCTCACTACTGAAAAAGAAAGCAACGACGTTCGACTTCCGATCTTCCCATCAACCAATAAAGTCCTCATACCTATTGATTACTCGAGCCCTTCAGTTTCCATTCTGACACATTTGAATACTCACTTCCAGAAGTTCAAAGGCTTCGAAAACGGTCTTGTGGACTTGTCCTTGCAACTCAGAACCATCCGTCATGACAAGCTCGCCAGCCTCTGCGACACATCAAAACAAGTGATGCTTTCGTTCGCATTACTCGCTTTAATTGTCATTGGCCTTGGAGTCTACTGCATTGGAACCAAAGTCGCTGCAGTCATTGGCGCCCAGTTGTTCTTGTTCGGATTTCTTGGTTATCTTGTATATGAAGGATTCAGACAGGAGAAGGCTGGCAGCAAGGAAGATTTGAAAGAAATGTTGGAACAGACGAAGCTTGAGAAGATCGCCGTGCAGATCCCTACTGAAGAGAACTACATCGAGGTCAAACAGCTTGAACTACACCAGCTGTAAAGTATCAAAATTAAAATGTATTTAGATAGGCAAAAGTGATAGAGAGCTAGGTTAAATGCCAAGTACATTAATGCTCTCTATCTTTCTTCTTTTGTATTCCAAAATATTCAATTGGTTATTATGAAATGGCTATTCATGAATTAATGGAGATTTATATTTTTTTTGTGAGTCTCTTATTCGAAATAGGGCCATATATCGCAAATTATGATAAATTGGATTTAAGAGTAATATATTATTTTTCTATATATTCTATATTAACGAAACACCTCTTGTGTGTATGCAATTCCATAGGTAAGGAATTAATTCTTTAATGTTGTCTATATATATATGTCAATGTGTTGTTTCATTTTTTCAAAGTTCTTTCATAAATTTGTCTCTGTCTCTCAATGTGTTAGAAGCAATACGCGGATTAGATGAGCTATGTAGTAGCCCGAATTGAAATACAGTCTCAAGAATTAGGCTTTTATTAAAATGCAAATCCAATTTTTGGATTTTAATCGTCAATTACTGATTTAATTTGTATTCATGTTAGAAGAGCGTCTTAATCAGTAAAAGTGGGTACGATGCTGAAAGATCCTTGAGAAGAATATTTCCCTTAACACATTAAAAGAGTAGTAGATTGCTTTTCACTTCTGCTTATTTCTCTGGTTTATCAATTTTTGGAACGAATTAAAGATCTGATTGCTTTCTCGATCTTGCATTCAACATTAGGAAGGGCCAGAATCAGTCTACGGTCCCACGCACGACTTTCATTGAGTTTATTACTATGAGTTTAATCAAATTGTGGAACATAGAACTCATGTATGGGTGAAAAAACGAGTTGCCACTCTCAAAAAAAATAGCAAAAATTAGTTAGTAAGAGTGACACTTCTGAGAAGTCTTATGGTGAGAGGACTTAAACTTATTTAGCATTGAACACCAAACTTTGAAATAATGATTTAATTCCTTTTGATTAAACTATTCTAGAGAAAATTTTTCGTAGAGCCATTTTGCTGACAAAAATAATTAACAGTAAGAGGTAAAATTCGCATTTAAATGCTGCTAATGAGGAGTTCTGAAGAGCCTGTTTACTTGGAAGGAAGCCAGGGCAATTTAATGTTTAAATTTAATTTATTTTTAATTAAATTAATATGTGAATTTGGCACAAATTACGAATTGTTCTTCTTTGGACATTCATTACAAAACCCCTTTACGAAGCCAGTTCTTACATTAAAAATATAAATAGGGTCCTCTGGAGCAGTACTTAGAATAAATGTTTAAGTTTTGAGTGCAAAAGATACCTAACGTTTTTAAATATCTCTCCAAAATTTATAGTTTCAGCTCTCACTCCTACTCTCACATTCTCACTTTCTCATTTCTATAAGCCTTTATTTTAATAGTTCCAACTTTATCGAATAGAATTAACACATTTTGAGTATTTTTCTTAATCAAGTGGATCAATTCATTGCTAATTACGCACTAGTAATGCTCGAATAGGAAATCTAAAGATACAACGCCACTAACATCTAGTCTCTTGTCTGCCGCTAGTATGAATTTTGAGGGGAAAAAGTCATATTTTGCTCGAACCAACAGCCATAAATTTTATTTGAAGTCTTGAGAACACATTTGATTCGTCCGCATGAGTACTGAATGGGAGATTTTTAATTCCTTAATTGGAGCCTATGCACAACAATAATTGCAGAGAGCAACGCCTCACTCTTCCAGCCGCAATAGAATAGCCACCGTGCCAAAGAAAACAATAGAAGAATCCAGTCATTGTGATTCATGTTATCTATTGGCAAAATTTCCTGGCCTTGGGAAGTATTCCAAGCACCAATTTTCTAAAACACTCCGTTGAAACGAATGGAACCTGTCTTTCCCTCTACAGCGACATTTGCCTGTCATTCATCCCATTTCATCCTATGAGTGCATCTCTCAATCCAGTAAGAGCCTCAATTTTTGTAATTTAAAGGAACCCTTCGTTATTCAGTATTACTGGATTGTAAAGGCTTTAAATATCCGATAAATTCAGGATTTAATAAAAATAAATTTAATTACTTACATTCACTCATTAGCTACCACAACAACTTTTCATGAACACTCCAAGTCCAATTGCCTTCGGTAGCAGCTCCTTGGTTTTAACCCTCGCAAAGAGGCTTATCTTCACTGAAAAGCGATTACGCCTTCAAAAGGAGTTCTCAAACGATTATATTTACAGAGGCGATGAGGTGACTGCCGCAACCGTCGAATACTTTGAAGCTCAAGGAGGAGACGGCAACATCTTCTGCCAACTTTGCAAGAAGCTCGCTCTCTTCCCAACCAAAGTCTGCAGCCGCATTTCCTGCTGCACGACGATCTGCAACCACTGTTTAAACAACTTGCTCTCTTTTAAGTTGCCTTGCCCAACTTGCAAGGGTTCCCTCTTGTGGACCTCAGTCGACGAAGTCGTCGAAGAGCTCGTTAGCTCGATCAAGATCAAATGCTGGAAGAAAGGCTGTGATGAGATTATCGACGCCTCACAACTCGAAGAGCACTTCTATAAGGAATGCGAGTTCAACCTACCTGTTAGTATGTGCGATCTTTCCAGCCGCGATAGCATTAAAGACGAAACTCATTCGAGCGGAGAAAGCTACATCGAGAAGCTCGAGGCAGCAACTAGAAAAAATAACCGTGCTCTGACTTTGAGCGGAAAGACGTCAATTGATGGACTTCTGACCCGCAAACCTGCTACGCGGTTCACGCACTCTTATGGCAGCAGAAAGCAGCCAAACTTCGACCATTTGCAGAAGTATCTGAGCACTCCTGAGATCTCGGAGCCGCGATCTGCTACCATCGAAAGGAGAAATACGACTGAAATGGAAGAAGCTCCAAAAAGAAGGTCGACTATGATTCAAAACGTCAAAGAGACGATCGTTTTCGCATTAGACAAAACTAGATCAGCGATGAAGCTCTTAATGTAATTCTAATTCCGGTCTTCTTTTTAACTATAGTCATGTTTAAATATTATTTTAAATTTCCGAAGGAAAAACTTATACTAAACTCTTTATCAAATTCTTTTATTGTGACTTTTTTTAACTAAGCGAAGGTGTATGAAGGTTTATATTATTGCTCTTTTTTTTGCTTTAAGACTCTATCAAATTTCATATTAAATTTCATTCTTTAATCAACTAATGTAAATTAGACAAAATGACAACTAGTCATCTCTCTAATGAAATGTTAGCCTAAGAGAAAGTTTGTTAGCAGCTCAGTGCTGCATGAAAGAACTTATTACATTAGATGAAGACAGCCGAGAGCTAATGATAATTCATGTCTAAAATTAGTGAGTTGATTATCGTTGAGAGACTCTTGCACAGTTTATTTGGCTCTTTGCCCAAAGTAACACTGACAGGCTTTTATTTAAAAAAAAAACATAACGATTCATTGAGAGCTATAGAAAATTCGATACATTGCTACAAAACGTCTCAAGAAATGATTGTACTTCTCGTATCATAGTTAGAACGCCAATGTCACAAGCTTAAATGTCTTAAATATTATTTTCGGTCATTTCAATCCCAATTCTTGAGCTCTCCAGTGAATTGTCTAAAGCTTCTGCTTCATGTTCATCTGAAAACCTCTTTCCCGAGCGCCTTTGAGGTTTCCCTTCAAGTTCATCTTCATTTTCATCGATATCTACTCCGTTGTTATTTTGCTTGACATAATCACGGAAAAGGAAAAACAAGCCAATCGCAAGGAAGATTGTGGCAACAATAAAGACTTTGAACCAGGGACTATCCATCATATTGCTCACGTGCTGAGAAGCAGTGATAGTGTTTGTAGCTGTGCTGGGTTGAGGCCCTCCAGCAGGCAATTTTGGGATGTTGGAGACTGCAGCTTTAAGATAACCATCTTTAATAAACGCCTTCAAATCTTGAACGGTTCTATTCCCTTGATAGAAATATTTGCTGCCGTTTTTCAAGAGATAAACTGCTGGGTAGCCTCGAATTCCGAACTGACCTTCTAAATAATGTTCCTTTGTGCTAATAATATCATTAAATGCGAATTTTTGAGGGTTTGTACCAGTCAACATCACCAACTCCAATTTGTCCACGCACCTCTTTCGCAAAAAGCTGCCATTGAGGTTTGAAACGTTGACAATGATGACAATACGGAGAGAAAAAGAGGATTATGAAGTCCTTGCCGTCTGTGATGTTTGAGAAATTGGTGTGGGTAAGATGGAGGACTGGATCGTCTACTTCTGCTGCAGTGCTGAAGGCAAAGAGCGAAAATATGATAAGCAATAGAGCTTTTGATGTCATTTCAAAGTAAGTAACGAGTTTATTTGAGGATAAATAGAATAAATAGTCTTTCGTATTAGAAAAATTTCGATACATAACGTTGCATTCACTGGAATAAACAATAAGCACGCTGTCAAAGAAGCTGTTATACATGAAACTGCTAAAACATCAAACATTTGATGCTACAGTGGCTTTGACTCTAGTTGTTATGGTTGAGAACCGCCTATAAAAAGGTTCTATTTGATTCATAACCTAGACTGTCCAAATCTCCCAAGAAAAACAGGCGAACACAATTTTCAGAGTGCGACTTCAATTGTAACGAAATCATTTTGAGTCCTAACAAATGCACTTGCAATTTCTTTACAGTTTATAGTTGAATTTTTTTTCGCAAAACCATTCCTTGATCTTTGAAAAACTGAAGATTTTCAGTACACCGGAATTTTGTAAGCTTCCAGAGCAATTGTTACTTTGTTAATATTCTTGAGTAATTCGTTGAGATCGACAAAAAATGCAATATGTTGGTACAGAAATTTCAGAGAATTAATTATGCTCCTCGCAGAAATATCTAAAAATAAACAGATAATCTTATTTAAATATTGCCGGTCATCTCTATTCCAATCACAGAATTCTCAAATTTCGAACTCTTTAAAGCCTCCTTTTCAACATTCGTTCGAGATGCCTCCTCGAGCTCTTCATTATTTTCATCAGGATCCAATTGTTTTGAGAAATCCTCATTCTGTTTAAGATAATTCCGGATAATGATGAACATTCCAATCCCAATAAACAATGACCCCAACATCAATACCTTAAACCAATCACTATTATTCATCTGACTATTCAGACTCTGAGTGGTAACAGTTATCGTTTTTGGAATTGTAGGGGTTTCAGTGTTATTTTTTGGAACAGTTTGAGTCCCATTTTTCTTGATTTCAGGCTGAGGACCTGGAAGCGGGTTGGTTTCGTTTGCATTAGGTTCAGGCTGGGGCTCTGGAACAGGTAACTTTGTGACATTAGCCGGCTTAGGCTTCGGTCTGAGATAACCACCGTTGATAAAATCCTTCAAATCTGCAACAGTTCTGTTCCCTTCGTACTGGTATCTACTTCCATTTTTCAAGAGGAACACTGTTGGATAACCCGTGACGTTGAACTGATTTTCTAAAGAAGATTCCTTTGTGCTATTAACATCATTAAAAGATTGCGTCTCAAAAGGATTTTACCAATCGACGTCACCAACTCCAATCGTACCATGGACCTCTCTCGAGAAGTTTAGCCAAGTTGGTTTGAAAATAAAGCAATGAATACACCAGGGAGAGAAAAACAGAATAACAAAATCTTTGCCGGCTGTAATGTTTGAGAAATTGCTGTGTGAAAGATGAAGGACCGGATCGTCTTGCACTTCAGCTGCAGAACTTAAGGCAAAAAGTGAAAATAAGAGTATGAGTCCGGCTTTTGACAGCATGTGCAACTAACTAAGTTTTATTTGAGGATCAAGTCAAAGATTTAATTCGAATTGGAAAACTTCTATACAATACTAATACTCTCGTTCGAGCTGTTACAAATTGTATTTTTTCGTCGTGAGGTTCCAAAGCATTATTATTGGAATGGGTCACTTTTTACTTGAGAAGGATTGTAATTTAAGCCATGAGTTCGAAACAAACATCTCGAGAAAGCCGACTTCCACAAAACATCGTTTTATCCATCACATCTTACTTATTGGAGTGTTGTTCAAGCTAGAAATAAAGGCGAGAAGTCTCTAACAATTAATCTAAAGAATTGCTTCGTTCTTATATTCGAAGGAAAACGATAATCAGCTCTGCAACAAAAAAATCATCCATTGAGAGTTAAACAAAAACTTCATGCATCAAAGCGAACGAAAAGAAATTAATTTGCTGCTGAAAGAAACGATGCTGTTATCACTTTTGGTGTTTAAACATTTTCGATCATTTCTATCCCAATAACAGAACTATCTAAAGTCTCTTCATCTTTTTCAAGGTTATCTTTCGACTCCTCTTCATAATCTCCATACTCTTCTTCATCATCAAGTTCATCTTCATGCAATTCGTTGTTAGACGTGTGTTTTTCATTTTGTCCGGTATTATAACAGAGAAGGTATATCAATCCAACAGCAAGCAAAATCGCACAAACTATCATGACTTTCAACCAAGCACCGCTCACCAAAGTTTTAGGCTCTTCGGTAGTGGTTGTGGTAGCAGCCATTGCGTTTGTAGTTGCAGAAGTTTTTGTGTTGTTTTTTGCGACTTTAGGGCTCGGCTGAAGTTTTGGGACAGATATTTTAGGGACAGGTGATTTTGGGATTTCCATTGGTTGTTGTTTGAGATAGCCACCTGTAATAAAATCCTTTAAGTCTGCAACAGTTCTATTGCCATTAAATCGATATCGACTTCCATTTTTCATTAGAATAACTGTTGGCCATTCCGTAACTCCGAATTGATTCATCAAGGAAAATTCCTTTGTGCTATGAATAACAGCATGAGCAATGGATTTTCAAGGAGTTTTTACCCATCAATGTCGCCAAGTCCGATCGTTCCATTAACTTCTTTAGCGAAATTCAACCAAGTTGGTTTGAAATGTTTGCAGTGGCCGCACCAAGGAGAGAAAAATAGAATAACAAAGTCCTTGCCTTCTGTGATGCTCGAGAAATTACTCTGCGAAAGATGAAGAACCACATCGTCTTGTGTTTCTGCTGCAGAAGCTAAGATAAGGAGAGAGAAGAAAAGTAGCAGCGTAGTTTTTGTCATTCGAAAGTAAGTAAATAAGTTTTATTTAAAATGATAGAGCAAAATATTGAAATAGTATTGAGAAATTTTGATGTGGTAATGATGCTGTCGCTGGAGTTGTTATAATTGCTATTTTTATCGAGAATCCTTCCATTCATTGTACCTGTATAATTGAGCGGATAAAACGGTTAGCTATCTACATGATATAGCCTTTTAAAAGGAAGGCATTATGTAACACCATCGTTTCCGCAGAGCAAAAGCTTTATCTCTAACCAATACATAAAGATCAAGTCCTAATAAATCTGGTTGTGGATATGAGATCACAAAACAACTTCATCCGATGTCTAGCTGACAATTGGAGTGGAGAGTAATGCGTCCTGATTGTATGAATTTTATTGATATTTCAAGTTCTGAAGTTCGTTAAAGCGTTAGTCCATAGTTTTATCTCGTTCTTATCCTCGCAAAAAAAAATAATAATCTTCCTTGCAACAACAATAAAATCATCCATTGAGAGTGGAGCAAACTTTATGTAATGAAACAATCGAAATGAATTCAATTTGTTGCTTAAAAGGGCTCCCTTAACTAACTACCTACCTGTGGCGCTTAAACGTTTTCGGTCATTTCTATCCCAATGACCGAGCTCTCTCTTTTTGGACTCTCTAAATCCTCTGCTTCGATGTGTTCGTGAGACTCCTCTTCGGATTCCTCTTCATCTTCATGTTCTTCATGGTCATCTTCATCTTTATGGGACTCTTTTGTTGATGTGTTTCGGAGGAGAGAGATCAATCCAACCGTAAGCAAGATCGAACCAACTATCGTGATCAACCAAATCCCGCTCACCAAAGTTTTAGGCTCTTCAGTGTTTGTTGTGTTAGCAGCCATGGCGTTTGTAGTTGCAGAAGTTTTTGTGCTGTTTTTTGCGACTTTACGGCTCGGCTGAAGTTTTGGGACAGATATTTTAGGGACAGGTGATTTTGGGATTTCCATTGGTTGTTGTTTGAGATAGCCACCTGTAATAAAATCCTTTAAGTCTGCAACAGTTCTATTGCCATTAAATCGATATCGACTTCCATTTTTCATTAGAATAACTGTTGGCCATTCCGTAACTCCGAATTGATTCATCAAGGAAAATTCCTTTGTGCTATGAATAACAGCATGAGCAATGGATTTTCAAGGAGTTTTTTACCCATCAACGTCGCCGATTCCAATGGTTCCATGAACCTCTTTCGTGAAATTCAACCAAGTGGGTTTAAACCGATTGCAATGACCACACCAAGGAGAGAAAAACAGAATAATGAAGTCTTTGCCTTCTGTGATGCTCGAAAAATTGCTCTGCGAAAGGTGAAGAACTAGGTCGCCTTGTGTTTCTGCTGCAGAAGTTAAGGCAAGAAGTGAGAAGAAGAGTAGTAGTGCAGTTTTTGCTGCCATTTGAAAGTAAGTAATTAAGGTTTATTCAAAGATAAAAAATTATTTAAATCATAATTTAAAAATTTTGACAGTGTGTGTTGTTGTCACTTAAATTTCGGCATATCGTGGAGTACTCTCTAAGTGTTGAAATTTCTCTGAAATTGAACTAGACAAATAGTTAGTTCTGCTGATATCAAGGTATTTTCAAATTTGCTTGGAAATCAAATCTTCTATAATACTTGAAAGAGTAGTGAAAGATGATTTATTCTAATTTGCGCTCCATCTCAGGAGATAGTTCAGTGCATTATCACAGAGATGTGTTTCTCGGCAGTCGGCCTCATATTAATCTGGTGTTTCAGTGCTTGCGAATAACTCTTAGGAGAAAAAAGTGAGGAAAAAGCTAAGTTAATTTTTTGTGTAGTGATGCATGGAAAATTACTTAAGGTCAATAACAATCTATCTTAGTCTTTGAGAATGTCCGGATTCAAATTTAGTTGAAAACAGTGGTGAGCTAAGAAGTAATCTGAAATAGCTAGACCAAATGAACGGTATATGTTTTAGATCTGATGGCATCTCGTTGATTTTAGTTTTATAGAGTTTCACCGACTCTTGGAGAAAACTAGTTTCACTTAGGATCATACAATTTATCGCATCCTCCACACACTCACCTTTGAATAAACTTCTCTTTGATATCTGTTTTTATTTCGAGGAAGACCTATAGTTTAATTAAATCCTTGCCTTTTGAATGCATTCAGATAAAAGGAACTCGAATAAGATAAGCATTATAGTTGATCACATTTTGTTCGCTATACTCAATATTTTCGGACCATTTTATATAAATCTTTTGGTACTTTGTATTCATTGCTCTGAACGAATATATAGCTGGATAGTTCTATCAAACTAACCAAACGCAAAGCCTACATTTCCTTCAGAAATCGCAAATATCAGTTTTTCTGCCAACTGCTCAGGCAATTCGATCTCATGAAAACTATTTACCAACAGTTACAAATTAAGAAGATAGAAGATAGTTACCATGTGCAAAGAACCACAGATTCGACAGCATTTCTTGATCAAACTCTGGAACTACCTTCCAGAACCATACCACCTGTTGCGAGTTTGCTTCGTATCCCTTGCTATACTGTGCTGTCTTTTTCATCTCTTCAAAACTAATTTTTTCCTCTCCAGCAATTAACTTGTCTAACTCACTCGCCAGGAATGCTATCAAGTAATCTTGATGAATAAACCGATAAAAAACGCTCTTGAAAGCTTGAACTTGAGGTTCTATTTCCTTCACAAGCTTTGCATAAATCAATCGTTTTGCGTATTGAGTTTTATTTGAATCTGTGACAAAAAGCAGATCTTCTTCGGGGTCTTTTAGACTAATCTCGTATTTTGCTCCAGATAGCGATAACTCATATGAGAACTCGTGGTCGAGATCTTCAATTGAGTTTTTCAGCATCCAATCAATAGATCTCATGAGTTCTTCGTCAAAACTACGGAGGTCAGTGATCGCAACGTTCTTATCTGTATTAAGTTAAAGATTAATAAGAAGAAAAGATTAGGTGGAGCTTCTTACTCAAGATGAGCTTGAGGAAAGGGTGCGAGAAGTTGACAGGTAGAGCTATTTTTTCACAAATCGCCTATAGAGAGAGAGAAAAAAAAAATTTTATTGCTTTGCACAGACGACTGAGTATAGTTACATAACCAATTAAGAAGCCACAAGCTTGAAATGCGAATGACAGTCAAACATTAACTGGGATTACGGATCGGGAGATATAGAGGATTTGTTATCCATGAGTTTGAAGAATCTGTTGCTTGGGCCGAATAGTTTCTTACTTAATAGGGTAAGCCACTCCTTCGTTAATCCACCTAAATTGTTACGATTATATTATTGATAGATTGGACTTGAATGCCACCTTGATCAATGCTTGGCTCTCCAATAAACTCTATTCTGAGATTTAACTGAGAGAATTTTGAATTCTCTGGGCAACGTTTTAAGAAATATTCAATTTGTTCCATTGTATCTTCAAGAATGAAGTCTCTCCTCACAAAGAGATCTAAAACATGACTTATTAATGAAATTGCATGGGGTTATGAAAAATATACTGAGGAAGCTGTCAGTCTCGTGCTTTAGTCCCATCGACCGTTGTAAAGTGTATTCTCTGAACTGATCGTCCTCTGAACACATTTCGTTTTCAGAATTCATAACCTGCTTTTTTTCATTACTGTCTTTAAGCTCATTATGAACGTAGTATTGACAATGAAGATAACAGCTTGATAATGATTTAAGATTACTTAACAGTGATTTGTGGAAGGCTTTTGCGAATGATATGTTTTAATTAAGACCCTCTCTGTCCTAATTAGAAGAAAGGGTCTTAATTGAAATGTTGAAGAAAATTTTCAGTCTTGGTACTGCTTGGGACTCAACTACATTAGATGCTACCTACACAAGATCGGATGCTGGAAAGTTGCTACAAAAGTACTCTACTAACCTATTGGCTCGGGTCCTTTGAATTTTCGAATAAAAAGCATAGAAGGGCAATAAACTCGCTAAAATTGAAAGAGGCTATTCTGCGAGGTTATAATGTATTTCAGTATTCAAACTCTCAATTGAATTTAAGAAGTCCTCATTATCTGCTGTCTGAAAAGATAGATATTTCGAGTCAACGTCAGCATCTAAATTTTTTGTCGTTGTCTCAAGTTTTCTTGTGTTTTATCCTCGAACTAATCTGCTATTCAACAAAAAATCAATTTCTTGGTGGCCACACAAAACTATTTACAAAAACGTGAAGAATTAATAACTTTGCTCCTAGAAACAATTGTAACTAGCTATATAATTTGACATCTTCAATCCTTTCAAAATCTGAACATTTGAATTCTCAAGTTTTCAATTGTCTAAAGTCTCTTCCTCAAGGCCCTTCCACTTCGAGTTCTTCCTGCTCAACAGTATCCAACCTGCTTAAAGTATCCCTATTCTGCTTTATATACCTGCGGAAAAGGAATATCATTCCAAAAGCCAGAAAGATTGTTCCGACTATCAAGACCTTTAACCATGCGTCATTCATCGAGGTTTTCGGATCCTCTGTGGCTACAGTTATCGCCTTTTCGGGTTTAGGGGTTCCTATTGTATTTTGCGAATCGGATATAGTCTCATTTTTGGTGGGCTCGAATTTCGTCTCGTTTTTCTGAGAGCCAGATTGTGGTACTGGGACCGGCTTCGTCTGGTTTGTTTTAATTTCAGGCAAAGGCCCTACACCAGGCGATTTTGGTACAGGAGTAGGATTAGGGTCAACGTAGCCAATAAAATTTTTCAAGTCTTCAACAGTTCTGTTTCCATTATATTGAGTTCTTTTTCCATTTTTCAAGAGAAAAACTGTTGGATAACCCCTAACTCCGAATTTATTCATCAAGGAAGACTCTTTCGTCCTAATAATAACAAAATCATTAACAATGAGCTCGAAAGAGATGTTACCCATCAACTTCGCCGACCCCAATTGTTCCTTGAACCTCTTTCGCGAAATTTGTCCAGGCCGGTTTGAAACGTTGGCAGTGGCCACACCAAGGAGCGAAAAAGAGGACGATGAAGTCCTTACCGTCTGTGATGCTCGAGAAATTACTCTGTGAAAGGTGAAGGATGGGATCGTCTTGCACTTCTGCTGAAGAACTCAAGATGAAGATTGAAAATATGAGTATCAATATAGTCTTTGCTGCCATTTGTACTGAACAACTGATTATTATCATTTATGATTAAGGAGAATATATACCCAGAGTTCACTAAAATTTCGAAAAAAGAACGTCGTTGATTTCATTAAAGTATGTCGCTGTTTTTCACTGACATATAAACGCTAAAAAATTTTGCAACTTCTCTGTCTAGCGTCCTCAATAAATGTATCTACCTATAAGGAAGTGCTGAAGTTGCTAACTGGTATCAGTTTGTTAAAGTAAAAGAAACAATTTTCCAAAGTGCGGCTCAAAACCTTAATGATTATTTCAGCGATTAAACTCCCTTAGACTGATGAGATATGTAAGAAACTCAAATAATTTCACCCTCATTGCCGAATAATTTATGTTTTACAATGAAAATAAAAACACTAAAAATCGTAATCACAAAATGTATTAAAGTCATGAGTCAAAGAAAATGGTTCGTAATAGTTCATTTCTCATAGAATATAACATTATTTTATGTTATACAAGTTCCAATTCAGCGTGTCCAGGCTCAAGAGCCTCTACAAGAGGGACTGCTACGAGGTTTCTACCTCGAACTCTCCATCTTTCGATGGAAGCTACCAACACAACACATAAAAATACAAAAATCCAAAGGACTGTTAAGATACAAGCGTCCGTTACCATACGCATGTATATATCTCCCATCGTCTCGGGGAAAAACTGGTAGAGCACATATTCGAGCAGAAACGGACCGAAAAACAGGATCACACCTATCATACATTTGCGAGTAGCCACGTATATCATGAGTACTTGATATTGTATCTGTGCGATCAATAACCAAAATGCAACAATTTCTTTCAAGAGGTCAATGCCAAATGAGATAATTTCCTCTTTATGCTCGACAACGAAGCTCCTAACTTCTCTTCTATAGATCCCGCACAAAATCAACCCGATTGCAAGCACTACAAGCCATACCACTCTCCAACCAGGATATGAAACAGCCAACCAGTTGAAATGACGTCGACAGTTTCCACATATCATACTACTGCAGCCTGCAATCTTAGTAATAGGTGCATTGCAATGAGGACACTTTTTCGTTGTGAATGCCTTTGATAGCTGAGAAAGGAACTCTTTGAATTTCGAAGAAGATTGATTCTGTTGAACAATAGGATGTGCAAACTCGATCTCGCACACCTCACAAATGAAAGGTCTTTGACAACCTGTGTGGTCAGGAGCTAGATATCCTGCATATTTGCAAGTGGTGTTAGGACAAGTGAGAATATCATCGGTATGATTAGAATAAAATTTGATGAGAGTTTCAGTGAGAGTTTCTGTTTCAGGAGGGGGAAGGATTAAAAGGATGTCAGGTATGGGAACTGCTCGACCACAAGCGCCAACAGGACATTGAATGGAATTGGTTAATTTGACTTGGTATGAATTTGATTGGCAATAGATGGTTGAATGATTGAGATACAAGAAGTACAAAAGCTGGCTGAGCAGCCTTCATGGATCAATCGTGTTGGATTAGAATCGTCATAACAGATTCCACAGGCCATCGACTGTTTGGCTTCTTCTGGTGCTCCTTCATTTGATTGACCTTCCAACTTTTTTTCTTCCAATGGATTTTCAGAATTCATAATTTAAAATTAGTTGATTATCATAACATATAAATGTGTTAAATCGAAAAACTGACAATTAAAATTCCATCTTTTCTTATTGCAGACCATACGAACAAGTAAATCTCGAGCACGAAGGAGCTAAAGCTTTACTTTTTGTACAAAAATGGTCAAGGGTTACTGTCCTTCAACTCTCTTTATATATGTTATATAAATACCTTCCAGCAGGATCAGATGCTTAGATTCGAAGGGAACTACAACACATACTACAGTTTAAATAGATGTGCTGTGATTTGAAACACAAAGATATGATATTTTGTTTTAAGAATCCTCGAAATAATTAGAAACCTCATTACTGAGAAAGTAGTGATGATAAGCATAAACTGCTCAGAATGTTGTTGTGAGCATGTCTGTTAAAGAGATTGCCCAATCAACCTTAGTTTTAATCAAATAACACATATTTACGCACTTTCTAAAACTGCTTGATGATGTTGGATTTCAATAAGAGTAGCTTCCATTTCTCTTCTTCTCCCCTGATTTCTTATTCTTCTTGCTAGAAAATCGCACAATAGAAACACCAGAATCACAGCGTAGAAAAGTATCCAAAAGGCGATGATTATTCCAATCTCCATCGCCATATACTTGAATAATTCCCACATCATCCCAGGGAAAATTTTGTAGAGCACATATTCGAGAATCTGGCAAGAAAAACACGACTACACCCACCATTGAGCATCTACGATAACAATGGACGAGTACCAAAGCGTGGTACTGGACCTGGAGAGTCATAACTATGATGGCAATTATTGCTTTTGATAACTCTTTAAAGAAGGAGAGGATTCCTTGTTTATGTGTAACAAGGAAATTCCATACCTCTCTTCTATAGATCCCGCACAAAATCAACCCGATTGCAAGCACTACAAGCCATACCACTCTCCAACCAGGATATGAAACAGCCAACCAGTTGAAATGACGTCGACAGTTTCCACATATCATACTACTGCAGCCTGCAATCTTAGTAATAGGTGCATTGCAATGAGGACACTTTTTCGTTGTGAATGCCTTTGATAGCTGAGAAAGGAACTCTTTGAATTTCGAAGAAGATTGATTCTGTTGAACAATAGGATGTGCAAACTCGATCTCGCACACCTCACAAATGAAAGGTCTTTGACAACCTGTGTGGTCAGGAGCTAGATATCCTGCATATTTGCAAGTGGTGTTAGGACAAGTGAGAATATCATCGGTATGATTAGAATAAAATTTGATGAGAGTTTCAGTGAGAGTTTCTGTTTCAGGAGGGGGAAGGATTAAAAGGATGTCAGGTATGGGAACTGCTCGACCACAAGCGCCAACAGGACATTGAATGGAATTGGTTAATTTGACTTGGTATGAATTTGATTGGCAATAGATGGTTGAATGATTGAGATACAAGAAGTACAAAAGCTGGCTGAGCAGCCTTCATGGATCAATCGTGTTGGATTAGAATCGTCATAACAGATTCCACAGGCCATCGACTGTTTGGCTTCTTCTGGTACCTCTTCATTTGCTTGAACCTGAGGTTTCTGCTCTTCGAGTTGGTTTTCAGAATTCATGATTTAAAAATATTTAATTATCACATGAATGATTCTGATAGAATACCTGAAAAAGTAACTCTATCGTTTGCAGCAAGGGCACAAACGGCACCTTGCAATTGGAGTTATTAAAATTTTGGGTAGGTTTTCAGGTTCTATTTGTACTCTTTTGAAGGTTTATTGGATTAATTTGACCTGACTAACTCATATATTGCGAATACCGAGATTAAATAGTTCTAACAAACAAAAAAGTGAGAAAATACTTCAAGCAATTCATCTTTGACCTTGGAACATACATATAATAAAGCAATACTTCAAAAGGGATAGCGCTAAGATTTAAACACAAAAGAACATCATTTTCCTTATGTGAAAAGTTCCAAATGTCTCCATTCTCATCTAATGAATGGGTAGAAATATTTCAGTCCTTTCGGAGAGACATTGCATACAATTTTATTGATTTAGCTTTGGTCATAACCTTCATTCAAACTTTATTGCCTTGATTTTAACTACGAGTAGTTACTTAAACAGTCAAATTCACAGCTTGTCCAATACAGAATGCCATTAATCTGCTGATGTTTAAATATTCAACCTCGATCTCTTCACTCCTCACATTTAGGGTCGGCATACCGCTAATTACCACACTATGTAAATTGAAGAGATAAGAAGGATCCGAACGACTTTGATAATTTTCTTAAAATTTATTTCCAATCTGGATTTACTATCATCATGGAATCCGACAAATCTACGAAAGATCCTTCTCTACCTCTCATTGATACTTCCGTCTTCAAAGAGTATCTCGTCCAAAAATTCAAAGGAATTATTGAAAACGTAAGCGCATCTCCCCAAAATACATCTCTATCATATTCCTCTTTAACAGATACCATCAAAAAAAGTATTGCTGCTCGATCCAAGCCTAGAACTGAATTTTGGTTATCTCTTTCCAAAAAAAGAGGACATCCGTTCTCTGGCAGTCGAATTGTACCTAGCTAACTCTGATGTAATGAGCTTCTATTGAAAAAAATGATATCAATTTGATCAAATATGCTCAGACATTCAGTTGTGATGAGAAAAACGTTATTTTCTTAACTGCGCCGACTGTCTCCATGATGAAAAGGATCTCAAAGATCATCATGACAAATAAAATGAATAAAGATGAAAAAACATATTTTCTTATTTTCACTCCGCGCAGAACATTTTTATGCAAAGAAGCTCTGGAGCGTGAGGGCGTATTTGCGGAAGTCACTCTGATGAATTTCAATTTCGATCTCATGCCCCTGGAGAATGATCTGCTTAGTATGCAGCTCGAGAATGTCCCTCGCGAGCTCTATCTCGATTCCGATACATCTTCTCTGGTCTCTGTCGCTGAAGCGATCCAAAGAATACAATTAATGTATGGTCATATCCCTCATATTATCGGTAAAGGGCCTGCAGCAAAGGTAATTTCTGAGCTTTTCGATGCTGCACACCAAAATAATAAATACTAAGAGTACATTGGACATATTGAATAACCTGGAAGGAGAGGGTAAATCTAAACAAGAGGAGCAAATGCTTGAAAAAGAAGGGGCAATTGGGTGCTTAGTGTTATTTGATCGTAATGTCGATTTCGTGACTCCGATGATGACGCAATTTACATATGCTGGGTTTATTGATGAAACTTTTGGGATTAGAAATAGTAATCGCTGATTATTCACTTGTTTGGATTCTAATTAGTCTGTGAAAAGACATGATTACATTGGATGCTAAGATTCTTCAGCCAGATGAAGTAAAAGAACATGAAGTCAAAAAAACGACCAGGCTTCTTGATCGAGACTTTGTGTATGCAGATCTTAAAGACCTCCACTATGTTGCAGTGGCGGATCATCTTGAAAAACGGTGGAATGTGATCCAAGAAATGAGAGCGGTAAGTTCATATCCAATATTTAATTGATTGTTTATATATAACCTTCCTCTCATTAGCAAGTTAATCGTCAGGAAAAAGATATGGCCAGCACCAAAAACACGCTTGAATTGATCAAAGAAATGCAAAGAGAGTCTCCTTTAGTCACAGATCGTAATTTCATCTACAGGCGATTTCATTCTCAGATCCAAATTAGATAGAGCGATTACTTACAGCTTATCGGATATGATGTCAACGCCGGCACATTTCTTCAGTATGAAAGTCGAGCAAGGTGAGTCTCTTTAAATTACTCAACAAATCGATAATGCATACATAATTAGGGATATTAGATAACGTAAAAAGTCACGAAACTCTCGATTACATCGAGATGATGATCGCAAAGCAGGCGAAATTTGAAAATATTATGAGGATTCTTTGTCTTCAGTCGCAGATTGAAAACGGGCTCAAGCCCACTATACTCGATTCAATAAAGAAAGATATCCTTCATGTTTATGGTTTTGATCACATTCTGCTTCTGAGTAACCTCGAACGGATTGGGCTTCTCAAGAGAGACAGTGGCAAAGCAACTTGGAACACTGTGAACAATTGGAACACTATAAATAAGGTAAAACCAGGCGATGCAGACGAAATAATAACGAATCTGCCTTTTAGCAACTGAAAATGATAAATGTCGAAGTCTCATTAAATCCGCCGAATGACGCAGCGTACACGTACGATGGCTATTGTCCAATACTGTAACTATAGTAATGCCTTTCTCTTTGTAAATCAAATTGCTAGAGTAAGACTTGTGGAGAAGCTTTTCCAAAAAGGTGGGTGGAATTCTATAAAAGACGGTAAATTACTAATTTCAAACCATTTTACCATGAATTCTTTCGAAAAATTTTCTAGCTTTGGAAGTACTTGAAGGTCCAACGATATATGATGAGCAGGCAGGAAATTACGCAATGAATATGGGAAGGAAATCAGCTATCGTGTTATTTTTCATCGGAGGGATAACTTACGGCGAAATCGCAGCCATTCGATACATTGCCAAAGCTTACAGTAATATAACCTCAATCCGGAAAGAGCTAATTATATTTTCTTCTAACCTGATAGATCGAGAGATAATTATCGCAACTACGAACACAATCAATGGAAATAAATTGATAAACATGTTTCGATAAGTCATAACAAAGCGCACAAACAAATCGACCAAAATCAATTGTGTAATAGAATAGAATCTCGTTGTTTTTTTTAATTATTGTTGCTTCAAAATATACATTTTCTTGCGAGTTAAGTTGACAGTTCTATTAAATTCTGAACTATCTGTTTTTAATAAGGATGACTAATTTTGTACTCACATCACGAATAATACTAGAATCTTGGATAATAGATCATAACACCTCACTTGCTAAAGTCATTAAATTGGGAACAATTAAAGAGAGGGATCATTCTTGTCATGTTTTCAGCTCGTAAAAACTTTAGAGATATTTGATGTATTACGAATATTAAATTTCATTTCTTTATTTATAACTCTCTCCTAAGGTCAATTGCTCATCTCAAAACCTTAGAAAAATCAATCACAAAGCTCCTTGCTCTGCTATCATTTATTTAGCTTTTCTCCACATTTGGACTTCTTGTTGTTTGAAATATCTGCGATCTTCTTCGTCAACAAGCACCAAACTCAAGTAGTATTTAACGGAGAACTTGTTGTTGATATTTGTCATTGTTGGAGTCAAATTGTAAGCGCCAAGGTACAGTCTGATTGGAATAACTTCGCCTTTTATTAATAGTTAAAAATGAGTCAAGAGATACCAAAATACCTTTAGTTGGACATCCGTCCATCAATTCGTATTTTCCGATGGTTTCGCTTTCAGTCTGAGCGGCCGTGCCTTGAGAAGAAATAATTATTTCTTTCTGTTAGGAGTTTTTAGGTTACCTGATCCAATAGTTTCTTTCTTAACGATTGCAAGTTCCATATATTTAATTTTGATTCTGATGAGCAAGAAATACACTTTTCCGATAACGACGTCTTTAAGGTGGTATTTGCTTTTATTGTACTCGAACTCAATGTGAAGACATTCTTCAATACCGACCTTGTTTAATATTTCATTAACATTTAGCCATAGGTGGCTTAATTACTTCGAGTTTAAGTGGGCCAGTTGGTTCCATATCGGTGATTGGTTGACAAACTGCAATATCAACTTCTTTAGTGATCTTTGGGACGTATTGTCTCTGGATGGTGACTCGGACGAAATATCTGATTTCAAATCCCATGAGCGGAAACCGCTTATGACAGTTACCTGAGTCTGATACCACTGCCGCTGTAGTTCTCGTATGATTTCTCGAATTTGCTGAAAGTGAACTTGTAGCTTTTATCTTCTTGCAAGACGCCGATTGGCTCAAGCTCTCTTCCCATTGACATAAAATCACTTGAAAGCTTAGGATCAGTCAAACATTCTTCATGAGGAAGAGATAAAACCAGTTATGGACGAGAATGAGGTAAAAAGCTCACCAATATGTCCAATGAGCTCGACTTTGATTCCTTGATGCTCAAACTTCTTTAATTTGCCCATGTGAAGCTCAACGGTTCCGCTGATGTCATCATCTCCCTGATTTGAAAAGTGAATTGAGCGTTTTGGCGCGTAGACAACCGAATTACCGTGTACAAAGGAAGCTTGACACTTTGACCGTCTTTGTCTTTGACTGGAATGTGCTTTCTCTTATCAACACCGTCGATCTTGATTTCAACGATTGGAGTTCCTCCGATACCAAGAAAAGACTATGAGAAATTCAGTGATGTGAGTGGGAAGGAATGGATACCATTTGGAAAAGTTAACTGCAAATCTAATTAAGGATAAATGTGAATAAGCAGGAGATATCTAATTATTAGATTAAAACTTAGTCTTGAGTGAGAATTAATCACGGTATGAATCTAACATTGAGTATATTAAAAGTGTCAAAGGATAAAAAACTCAATGGTTTGGCTTCAAGGCTAAATTTGCTATATTTTTCAGAGGGCGGAGGATACATAGGAATCCATGTTTAGTCAAGCAGATCATTGTGGATAGTTATACTGAATATCAAAAAGAAACTTGCTTGTGCTATCGGCACAACGACCCAAGTCGTCGGTATATCAAACGAATGAGTTACAATTGAAATGAAAATGTGAATGATTCAGGATGTTTACTGAAAGGGGTGTAGGACCCTTTACCTATCTTGATATCTATCCAAGGCTATACATTAGCAATAATATGAATTTATGGCGACTCGATTTATTGCACTATTATGGCGTTATTTATTTGCTTATCCTTGACATGGAGCACTGATGAAGCGTAGCAAATAAAAAAATTGCAGTTATTTTTTAGCGTATTTCATGGACTTTTTCCGATGCTAATTTTTTATGATAAATGAAGCTTTCTGAAAGAAAAAACGAACTATTTGTGTTTCTCTGTGTGTTCAATTATTAGCTCGATGCGAAAAGAATGTGCAAATATTGGTTTACAGATTTTCTATATAAGCAGAAACGAATTTACAATTTATTTATCTTCTGTGAATCAATTGAGATAATTTGCGTCTTTGGCGTCTACTTCGTCGGAAGACTTATTTCTTCAAATTATCTATCTGGAAATACAAAGCATTTGGCAAATATCATGGCTATAAAAATTCTTTCAGATTTATCGGTAATTCATCTTCACTTCAACCTTCGCTTAATCCCAAAATATCCTTGACGGACCTCACTTCGCTTTCAATGCTTTCATTATCGACTGGAATGAACTTGGTTTAGACAGAAAAGCGTTAGCCCGGTATGGTCCAGAAGGATTCAACATCTCTTGTTGAGTCATAGCCTCCGAATAACCTGTGAGATCTATAATCTTAACATGCTCTCATCCATATTTTCTTTCGTGCTCTCGTATGAGCTTCGTAGAAGTCTTTCCATCCATGATTGGCATATCAAGGTCAGTGAGGATAACATCAAAGTAATTCTCTCCTTGAGAGCGATAGGGTTCAAGCGCCTCAAACCATTGTTGGCAATCGAAATCTGATTAATCCCGCATTTTTGTATCAACTTGCGGTTTACCTCTTGATTATAGGCTATATCCTCTACAATCAGCACTCATTTTCATGTGATGAACTTATTTGACGCTCCACTTTGATCGTTGGGGAGTTTGTTGTCCCTGATTTAGTTTTGATCAAAACAGTTAAGGAAGTGCCAACATTTAGCTTCGAGTGAATCTCTATTTTGCCACCCATGAGCTCTGTAAGCTCCTTCGTAATCCATAATCCAAGTCCTGTACCTATCTGACGGTCTAACCCCGCCAATCTACAGCTATCACATCTTTTAAACGCATTTTTGAGTCCTTCTTCGCTAATACCGCAGCCTGAGTCAACAATCTCGATTCGTAAAAATCCTTCCCTCGCAGCAAACTCCGTCAGGTTATTCGAACGGATACTGCCTCTGTTGTTCATTACGGATGACCGACTAATGGTAGAATTCGAAAAAGTTTGGCCTCGAGGTTTGCACGGACGTGTCATATGAGATTCGACCTTGAGATGGATCTTCTGTTGCTCCTCTTCTTTGATTACACCCTCCTTGTGGTATCGAAAGGCTGTTTTATTGAGTGTTAAGACCTCATGTCTATGCAAGGGATCTTCTTGCAAAGATATATCATCAGCGCCATTTGTACTCAGAACTCGCTCAGATTCGTGAGATACAACTCCATAATATCTCGGCTTCATATCAGATGGCATTGGCTTTGAAGCTGAGGTGGTTTCTACAAAATCCATGTAGATATGAATAAAGCCTTTTCGCGTGAATTTGATTGCGTTTGTAAACAAGTTCATCATAATTTGCTTTATTCTGAGCTCATCGAACTCAAGTAGTTTTGGCACATTGAAATTTACAGCCAAAGTGCCGAAAAGCTTGGCTTTCTTGAGCATATCAGAGTACATTACCCAGAGATTCTCGCAGAACTCTCTAATATCGTACAACTGAATATTAATTTCCAATCGCTTTGTAGAAATCTTGGCACTGTCCAAGATGTTATTGAGCAACTGAAGAAGTATTTCTCCACTGATCTTTGCATCTTGGAGCATCTTTCGGTCTTCTTGACAAAGCATTGATGACTCATGACAAAGTTCGACGTTTCCGAGCAGACTGTTTAAGGGATTTCTGATTTCATGAGAGAATCTAAGGATGAAGCTTTCTTTTTCGGCTAATGTTTCTTGGAGAGTTTTGTTGGTTTGTTCGAGAGTGATGTTTGATTTTTTGAGGTCTTCATTTAATGTAATGAGTTCCTTCTTGTATTTATCGCGGAGAAGGGACAAATTTCTTCTCTCCTGGTCCAAAATAGTGATTGCCAGATAAGTGGCGAAGAGACAGAAGATGAAGAGCCCTAGATTAGTATAAGTTCCAAAAAAGAACCAAAGCTGTTCTGGTATTGGTGTTCCCGCAACCAACGGAGGAACATAAGTGAAAAAAGAAACACTCCAGCCGAGCAGGTTACATATGAGGAGGATGTATAGAGAATATTGTTTGGATTCGAAAACCACCATCATCATTAATGCAATATAGTGGGAAGCATAGCCAAGCAGAGCAAAATCAGGGACGATGCGCACGACTAGTGGACCCCACATGCCATAGATAATATTTGACCCCATCTTCATCAAGATCGGATGGGATTTCTCGACGGAATACAAGAAAATCATTGCAACCATGAAAGGAGCAACTAAAATGTACAATTTCGTTGGGAAAAAATCGAAGAAGAGAAAGCAGATTGTGTGAGGTATCAGTAGAATCGCCAGGATGAGACTGCGTGCAGGAATGGACTTGAGCCAAAGTAAATTCTGATTCTCGACCATGATAAATTTGTAAATTTGGGAATAAAAGTATAAAGAATTATATGTTCAGGATCTTAATTTTATTTTAGAGCTGATGTTACAAATTTGCATATTTGATTCTGAATAAACGAGAGATGATGAATTTACAATGAATTTTGGACAAAACAGGAATTATAGAAATACAGAAATCATTAATTTTGAAGAACATTTGAATGAGCATTAAAACTAACGAATTAGCAAGTGTTAAGCATTTAAGGAATATTTAATGCTTTCAGTATTGATTCGAATGTACTCGGTTTCGATAGAAAAGCGTTAGCTCGGTATGACCCATTCGGATTCAGCATTTCTTGTCGAGTTATAGCTTCTGAGTAGCCAGTCAATATTATAATCTTCACTGGTTTCCAATTGAGCTTTCTTTCGTGCTCTCGGATCAGCTTTATGGAAGTTTTGCCATCCATGATTGGCATATCAAGGTCAGTGAGTATAGCATCGAAGTAATTATCTCCTTTTGATTGGAAGAGCTCCAGTGCCTCGAGCCCATTGTTGGCGATTGAAATGTGATTTATTCCACATTTCTGTATTAATTTCCGATTCACTTCTTGATTATAAACGATATCTTCCACAATCAGCACTCTTTTTTCATGTGAAAGTTTGGTCTTATCCTCAAACTTCGCTAAACTCCTGCTTTCATCTTGCCTCGGAGAGTTCTTCTCAGATCTTGACTTGATCATTATAACTACGCAAGTTCCGACATTAGACTTCGAGTAAATTTCTATTTTTCCACCCATTAGTTCTACCAGCTCTTTTGTGATCCATAATCCAAGTCCTGCTCCAATCTGACGATCAGTCGGTGCTGCAACTGCCGCCTTGTTTTTCTCTAAATTATTGAAAACGTTTTTCAGATCTTCTTCTTTGATCCCACACCCTGAGTCGACAATCTCAATTCTCAAATAACCTTCCCTCTCGACAGTATGCGAAATATTCTCTTCACTACCAGTATTTTTTTTATGATTTGGTAAGAGAGGGCTACTGATGAAGGAACCCGTCGAGTTCCTTCCACAAACCTTCAGCGGACGCGTTTCGTACGACTCAACCTTGAAATGAATATTTTGTTCCTCTTCTAGCATCAAGCATGCTTGCTGTCGAAATTTCTTAGTGTTGAGGGTGAGAATATCATGCTTGTGAGAAGGGAATTCTTGGAAAGAGAAATCGTCAGCACTGCTTGTCAGGAGTATTTTGTCTGATCCTTGAAGAGATGTTCCAAAATACCTTGGCTTCATATCTTGGATATCTGGTGTAGTAGCTCCATCCGTATCGACGAAATCTATGAAGGTGCTAATGAACCCATGTTGTGTAAATTTGGTTGCATTTGTAAGCAAGTTCATCACAATTTGTCTCATTCTGAGTTCATCAAATTCAACTTGTCTTGGAACGTTGAAATTGATGGCCAAAGACCCAAACAACTTTGCTTTGCCAATGATATCTGAGCAAGTTATCCAGAGATTCTCGCAAAACTCTCTGATATCGTACAACTGAATATTAATTTCTAACCTCTTTGTAGAAATCTTGGCACTATCCAAGATGTTATTGAGCAACTGAAGAAGTATTTCTCCACTGATCTTTGCATCTTGGAGCATCTTTCGGTCTTCTTGACAAAGCATTGATGACTCATGACAAAGTTCGACGTTTCCGAGCAGACTGTTTAAGGGATTTCTGATTTCATGAGAGAATCTAAGGATGAAGCTTTCTTTTTCGGCTAATGTTTCTTGGAGAGTTTTATTGGTTTGTTCGAGAGTGGCATTTGACTTCTTGAGATCTTCATTCAATTGTAGGAGATTACTTTTGTATTGGTCTTGAAGTCGAGCTAATCTCCTTTTCTCCTTGTCCAAAACCGCCATCGCTGCACAACTCGTGGTGATGCCTGCTAATAGTTGCACCAGACTATGATAACTCCCAAAGAAGAACTGAATTTGTGGGGGCATTTGAGCTCCAGTTACCAAAGCTGGCATGTAATAGTAAAAGCAAACACTCCAGCCGAGAAAATTACTTCCAAGGAGGAAGTACACTGAGTATTGACTGGATTCCACAAAAAATATAAAAATGAATCCGATGAAGTGCGTAGAATAACCAATAGAAGAGAATTCAGGAATAAGTGCCAAGCAGAGCGGTCCCCATAGTCCACAGATGAGATTCATTGCTAAATCCTTCAAGATTGGACAAGATTTCTCAATCATACACAAGAAGATCATCACTATGGTGCTTGGAGCAACCAACAAATATAACTCTATCGGGTAGAAGCTGAGCAGCAGATAACCAGCTGTATGCAAAATAAAAAAGCACATCATTAAGAGGGATTTTGCAGGAATCATTCTTTTGTCAGGTAACCTTTGGCTCGCGTTCATAATTCGATGAGATTTTTCTCAAATTTATTTTCTTCAATTAACTATAATCTCTTCAGGAGCGATTAAATTTTTCAAGTAGACGGTTGTGAGTTGAAATCGCGCGTTGCATAAAAATTTTATTCTTCTATAATTTGTACCAAAAACCTCGTATAAATTTTTCAGTAATCTGAAGATGTAGAAATTAAATTGTAAATACACGCATTGGAAATGCTCTAAATTCGCGGTTATTCCAGAGCCCAATTGCTAGCACTCATCTGTCTATCTAATCCTCATTTGTCTCTTAAGTGGATTTGTGTCCAAACTGTATTTGAGAACTTTAAATTTTTTATTGCATTTTTCGTCTGGTTTATTTCCAAAGTGAGGATTCTGAGAACTCAATAAATTATTCTGAGTTTTTATTCAAATAAAATGCGTTTGCGTCAAGTTAGAACCGTATAACAAACCGAATTTCCAAATTTGGAGTGATAATTTTGACTCACTTGGCAACTACCATCTTCCTATGCCTCATTCTTCGTTCTTGGAGAAGCCACTACAACATTTTGTTATTATGAGAGCAAATCAAAGATAACGCGAAAGATAGCGCGTATCTCTTATTCTTTTTCAATTTTAATATCAAAAGAATGCACCGAGAGCCAAGGCAATAGCTGACACACTTTTCAAAAAAAGTTGAAAACTTTAATATTTATCACTATTTGATAGGAAGAGCAACTTCGCTCTGTGTCAGCTATTATGCGTTCATAAATTTTGAAAGCTCCCAAGTAATTCTGAGTCTGGATTAAGCCTTTAAATAAACTACTTATCAAAGACTCTTACTGTAAACTCAAGAAGTTTTTTTCACTACAAAAGGATCTTCTTTTTTAGGTTTCAATGAAGAGACAATTTAGCTGGCTTTCCTTACAACACAAATGAAATGTATGTTATCTCTAACAATTCGAAAAGAATGATGAGATAGAGACATCCTTCAAAAAGAATGAGTCGTTGTTGATAAAATTTTCGGTTTGTTGCATTGTGAATTACGGAGCAATGGGTGACTTATTCGAATTTCTCTGGAATCCGAGGAGCGTTACTTTGAATCTTGATATTCACTGTAATCACGTTAATTCGGGTCCAAGGATTATTTCATAAGCCGAAGAATTAGTATCCTTTGATTCAAAATCTTGAACTTCACACAGATTCTTTGTTGTCCAAGGCTTCGGATTATCTAATCAAGGCAATGGCATAGCCACACTCTTTACATTCGTATCCATTGTTATTCTAAAAAAATCAGATACTTCTTCAGGCTATCGTTAATTTCACTGTGGTAGCATTAATAGCACTATCAAAAATCCTATTTATATCAGAATAAAATATATTGTCATTAAGTAGGCCAAAATCCGAAGAGTTCAAATTGCACCATTGTGTTTTAGAAGTGTTAATCATATTTCAACGTTATTACTTGAAGTACCCTGTGAGATTATACCTGTCATTCATGAGGAATATTCAAAGCCAAATCTATCATACAGGTAATTCCGGTAGCTGCACACCAACTCAGAAATGATCGAAATTCTGGGACAGAAATTACCATCTTTGACTATATTTCCAGTAGCAGCTTGCACCGCAAATTCTGATGAACTTCGTCTGAATTTCGCGATCAAAGGAGTCTATTTTTTCATCTTCCTATTACTTTGTATACAAGTTCCTCTTTCATTAATGTTTTTTTGGATTGCCGGACAAACTAGCTTAAAGCAAATTCTTCCCCAGTATTCTCGCGAGAAGGATCGCATTTCATTGAGATGAGTAAATTAGTTTCCATCAGCGATGCAAAGAAATCCCAAATGTCAGGTGTGTATCAAGATGAATACTGCTTTACAATTCCTTGAAAACATTTTCTGAAATCCTATTTTACGTTTCGAGATCGAGAGAAAACACAATACCTTGCACAATTCTTGGCCCTCTTCGATGATTTTGATGATGAGAGTGACTCAGTTTGATCAAATGAGCACGATTACTGAGGTTTTAAATTCTAGAGGTGCGACTATAGTCTGAGCCAATTCTAACGCATGATATGTTGAGACTGTTTATATATGTATTTTGGCACAAAAAAGTCAGTCATAGATCCATAATATTCAACTTGTTCTTGAATTTCTGAACCTATGCCTTCCAGAAATTAACTACTTCCAACGACAAACTACAAATTCTACTCAATTCCCTAATTGAAAGAGTTAGAGAGACGAAATTGGTCAATTAGGAAGATCGATTAGACTCAGCGAGTAAATATTGCTCGAGTAGGTATATAGAAGAAATCCACTGATCTGATCTATCTTTAGTTGGAAATTTCATTCAGAGACGCTTTCGCCGTTATAATAGGGCTAAATTTATTTTTTGATTAAGAGTGCTTTTTCAAACATTTTTCGAGTTTAACACGAGGATAATGCTTAGAGTTATAAAAAATTAACAAAATAAAAGCGATCATCTCTAGATGCGAAGTTCTTTCGTTGCTATTGCCTTACAAGGAGGCGAAAAAAGTCTTGACCCTTCTTTAAATCATGTAAAGGTGGTGTATTAGATTTGAAGTATCTTAGATCCGAGTTATTGTCGTATAATCTATTTCTAATTAGAATAATTAGGAAACTCTTCACATTAGCTGTGGATGCCTATAACACGTCTTACGAATGCTCAGGCTATGCCACTGACAAGAAATGGTATGGTGAACTTTGCTCATACCTCAACGATCCTGCTCAAGTCTATGAATACTATGTCAGAACAAACACCACGAGTCTTGCTCAATTGGTTCAGTACCCGAAAAATCTGTCTCTTGTTACCACCTTCCCTCACGGGCCGCATCTCGCTATAGTATTACAAGAATTTCTGGAGTCATCGCAATCCTAAAGCTACGAAATCTGGAACCTCGAGACCCTGACCCCATTCAAGAATAAAACTCAATTCCTTACTATCGACACTAATTCTTCATTTAGCTTTTATCAGGTTCCTGCTGGAGGTCTTTACACTCTTCTTTGGAACAAAAATGATGCTGACAAGAAGTTCACCAATGTTCAGGTTGGTCTCCTCCTTGGAAGTTCATACCTCTCTTCAGTTCTTGGCTTCCTTTTAACCATCATAGCCACCCTCCTCTTATTCTAAGTCTATACAAATAAGAATGAGGAAAACAGTAACTCACACTGAAACAACTTGTCAAATAGAATAACTTTCTTGAATTATTCGTGGGAGGTTCATAATAAATGCCTAAATTATCTGTGAACCGATCTAATGTTTTTGTGAAAGTCTATATCTAGGATCAGAATTTATATACTAACAGTTTAGATGAGAAAAAAGTTTATATAGTTGAACAATAACCCAAAAATAAACAATTTCTTTGTTTTTTCAATAGTAGTAGCAGATTAACAAATTTGCTCACAAATATGATCTCCATATTTGCATGTTAAATTATCTACTAAAATCAAGGAGCCGCGCTCACAAAATGATGAAGCAAACATTTGTAAACGAATATGAGATTTTTGGGTTTTTTTGAAGCAAAAATTTCTATCACGACTTATGATTTCATCCATAACCGTCCCAGAAAATAGAATGCAATGCTAATCTTTAGCAAAGGGACATGGACAAATCTAATAAGGAATTTAGTGTTAACTGTAGAATGAAGAAAAGAGTAGAATTTTGCACGTTTTCACCCGATCTTGAACCTATTCACGGGAAGGATTCGAAAACATTAAGACTCAAATTTCTAATTAGTATTAATTCCAGATCTATTTATTATGTTTCATTTTTATTGAGAGAAGAAAAAATTGGGATCCTTCAAAACAAAAGCTAAATTCTCCTTGAACCAAAGTCCTTCTTCAACATTAAAATTGTTGAATTTGAGCCTATTGTCGTGACCTCAAATTTGTGTATACAAAAATGTGATCTTTCAACCCAGTTTTCCAGCATGAAACATTTAAGGCCAGATATGTTGTGCAATCGAAATTTGGCATTGTCGATTAGCAAATATAGTCATTAGGCTTGGGCTGGCTGACTTGAGTATTTTGAATCTTAACTATAAGCAACATAAGAAAAGTCGAAGAAGGCGCATTCTTGAGACTTTGCTGAGAGTTACAGTCCTAACACCTGATCTTAGCACGCCTCATTAACAACTTTGGTTCACTTAGCAATACTAATTATTGACATAGCAATGTTTGAATTCGAGTTTTTCAACAAATTTCCATTTTTTGAATCAGTTTTTGGTCTTAAAGATTTTTGAATTTTTTGGACAACGTCAAATCAATTCAAAATTTTACTTAACATATCAAGATTAAGAAAGTACATCGTCATATAAAGGAGTGCATTAGAAACTAAGTAGACAATTTATTTGGCTCTCGATGTTAGAGTCTAAAAAGATTTTCACATTCTCAAAGTTACCAAAACTGGCTTCAATTTTCAGTTGATTCTTGAATGACTTAATGAACTATGAGAATCCTTGATGATTAGAAATAATCTCTGAGAATTAGTAATGATTCAGAATCATTTGTGATAATCCAAAATATTTTGATAATTAGAATGATACTAACAAATTCAGGTGAATATTCAGTTGGATTTGAGATAACTTGAAATAAATGAGAAAATCTAAATTGAGCTGGATCTGCCATCATTGCTTTTTTGAGAGCGTTAAACATATTTCGGCGTTACTTTTTGCAGTACCAAATATGATTACACCTTTTAACAGCGATATTCGAAGTAAAACTCACATTATAAAGGATTCCAGTGACTGCACACCAACAGCAACTCAGTGTCTTTCTCTGCGTGGCTAACATGAATAGAATCAAAACCTCAAATGGATTGTGTTAAGCACTAATCAACATTTTTCATATATCAAATCTATGAACGAATTCAATCAGGAAATTAGCATCAATATTTTAAACCGCTTTAATCAATCGGCTGAACACATGATATGTGTTAAGCCAAAGATTCGTCATGCTGATTCTCAAAAAAAAAAACGAGAAGAGACATTCAGAAAAATAATCAAAGCCAATGCAAGGGCCAAGCGCGACATTGCTTTGTAAATTCCATGGAGGAGTCAATCTGTCCTTTCCCTAGTCAAGACCCTTGAAATTCTGGTACAGAAATTACCATCATTGACGATATTTTCCTAATGGCACTTAACTGCGCACACTGATGGGCTTGAATCTCATGATCAACGGGAAGTTATTTTTTATCCACCTATTGCTTTGTATGCAGTCCCTCCTTGAATAATATTTTTTCGGGTTGCAAGACAAACTGTGGTAAAACAATTAATTCAGAGATGCTTCCAATTAGAATCGATTAAATTTAGTTTTTTATTAAATTCAAAATTCGCTCTTGCAACATTTCTCAAGGGAATAAATTTCCAACTCAAGAGGTTCCCATACATTTATTGAGCAATGGACTCGCTGAGTATAATTGACCTTCTTAATAGTCCAATTTCGTCTCTATAGCTCTTCAAATCGTGAAATTGAGTGGAATTTATCATAATTGTAGGAAGTAGCTAATTTCTTGCAGGCATAGGTTCTTTAATTCAAGAAAGAGTTGAATATTTGAGATAAAAGAAGTTTTTGTGCCGAAATAAAGGACCTTTACCTCCATTCTCTAACATATCATCATGGGTTAGTGTTGGCTCAGTTTATATTAGGGCTTGTTGAGCTTAACACCTCAGCGATCACACTTATTTGATTAAATCAAAGGAGCTGCCGCAAGCATCATCGATTAAAGCCATTACTCATGCAATATTTTCTTTGTTCTCTCTATATCTGCAAATTGAATATGATAAGTAGAGAATGGAATTGTCTCTGTTTATGTCAAATACTTCTCTTCCTTTTTAAGAAGAGGCTAATAATGGGATGAAAACCTTGGAGCCCAAAAATTGGGGTCAAAGAAGTAAATTGCGGAAGTAATCCTCCGATCTGTTGCTTTTGGCCATTTTTTGTATCTCTTCTGGAATTATACTTCCTTACATCAGGTCAAATGCCATCCTTTCATTTAGCAAGATGGCCTGACTTCTCTGCAATACCCTTACAAAGTATTTTCTTTGAATACTCGTAAATTTTGAAATTTACGATCATTGCTCTATGTAGATGGCAGTGCTATTTGTTGCGCCTTATAAAATGACTATAATCACTATATTCCTATGCCAACATTGTCTTTTTTAGGAGTTATTAAATTGATATACCTCCGCCTCTCCCCCTTCCCCCAATTATTATCTTTGCATAAAATAGCTCATGAGTCGTAAAATTAACCGGAGCTCATCGCTCGGAAGCTCGAGTTTAAAACGTGTAAAATGAGTATATTTATAAACAATTAACAGATCAAAAGCGATCATCGCGAGATCCTCAGATGCGAAGCTCCTTCGTTGCTATTGCCTTAGCACTCACTTTGACGAGTGTTCTTGCGACTTACACAACC
>ENA-UOTX01000162-UOTX01000162.1-compost-metagenome-genome-assembly--contig:-NODE-162-length-74245-cov-12.556723_pt1 | contig 74245 bp, 63 predicted proteins | sample MGYA00238143_ERZ746982 | MGnify/ENA primary metagenome ERZ746982 (study PRJEB28758, sample SAMN06268862) | compost metagenome | isolation source: single cell | place: USA: California, Emeryville, Joint... | reverse complement strand
GATATATGGAGTCATGTTTGGCCGAATGAATTCGACTGTGGTCCAAAAGTTCAAATTCTACCCACATTGTGCCGAATAAATGTGCAAGGTCACTAAAAGAGCACACGGTCCTCGATTTTCTCGAAAAAAGCTCATATTTATGTCTTATGAAATCTTAGACATTAAAGTAAAGTATGGTTCAGCGGAGACCTGCTGGATTGATTGTCATAAGGACGGAAAGCTCCTCGCATCAGGATGATACGATAACGCAATCAAAATTTTCGATCGGAGAGAAGGGAAAATTGCTAAAGAATTAAATTCGCATTCAGGGTGGATATATAGTGTGAGATGGCATTCAGACGGGATACATCTTGCATCTGCTGCACAAGGCACCACCGCAAAGTTAATAGATATTCGAGCTGAGAAAGCTGTTTGTAACATGCAGCATGTATAGACTGCACCCTGTGACAAATCCGTATCTTCTGTTTGTTTCCTTTGAGAAAATTCCATTAATATATCCTCAATCACATAATTGATTGGAAAGTATATAATTTTGGTTCTCGTGTTAATATGTTAGATTCAGAGGTCACGGGTAATACTTTGAATTATATCATTTCATCTATATAAAGTCGAATTTTGTTTTGATTTTTCCAAGAACTTCATTACTTGAGAAAAAACTCAGATTTCGATCTAATTTCCGAGATAGGCTTACTCTTATTTTGGCTATATGAAGGTACGTGTTAGCAGAGATTCTGATTCAGGGCTAGCAATTGCACTCACAATTAAGACCACTATGAAACGTAATTTCTTAGACCTTGTTTCTTCTCTTGCCCGCTTAGCCCGATCTCAACATCCATGTGTTACAATAAACATCATTCGTGGCCATTTTCCGTGTCTATTGACTATTCTTCGGATACGCTATCTATTTCTGATCGTATTGAACCAAGTAAACGATTATTCGATTCTACTCGAAGGAACTTAATTAACCTAACCTAATCTACAACAAAATCAAAAACTTAATGGACGACGGCCCCAACCCATTAGAATTCAGCATTATCGGAGACAAACCTCCAGAGTGCGTTCATCTCGTGGTGGCAGAGACGGGCATCTCTTGCGACTACGAACTCCATCGACTTCTCGGTCGGGATGTCTCAGTTTTGCAGACTATCATCGAAAACGAGTTGGAAATTCCCAAAAACAACCAAATACTCCTCAAAGACGATGGAACTCAGCTAGACCCAAGCATGAGCCTCAACCAAATCCTTTATTCAGTATGAATACCCTCTTTTGTGCCCTGATAACATATAATTACGACAGAACACGACAATTTTCATATTCAACGCGGAAAATTATACCAAGAAAGCCGAGGCAGCCGATGAAAATACGGGTCTTAATCACATATATCTCCAAAAGAGTAAAGAACACAGCCAATTATCTTGCTTATCGCGTTAAACTAGCGTGGAGTGAGTCAACGCATAACTATGCCTACGCCATGTATGAGAATATCTTTGGAGATGAATTTAGAAAATATATTGATGATAAAGGCAAAGCGTATTTCGACCGTATTACAGTAAGATTTTCGGAGTGACTTTTGAGATAACAAATTACTTTTAGGAGTGCTATACCGACTGTAAGGATTTTGTGAAGCAGAGCAAGGAGCTGCTGCAGATGGTGAGCAGACAGTCACAGGCCGAGTTGAGCGCAAAAAATAATTTGAAACAGTACTACGAAGAAAAAGTGAAAATTTTTTCAGAAACCATTGAGAAATCAAGCGAGAGACTCAAAGAAATCACGCCGATAACTGAGAATCTGGCCCCCTTAATCAAAAAGGTAAAACGTCGCTCGGAACTTATGGAGTATAATTCCCGAAATAGTTGAAGGAGGTCGAAGTCAGCCCGCTCTTTGCTAAAGAAGGCAAGAAAGTGCTTTTTGATTACTTTGATGAGAAAAAAGTCACGGATTTGAGCCAAGTTTGCAAAAAAAACCAGCAAAAAATCCTTCAAAAACTGTCTATTTACAAAGAGGAAACCTACAATTACAAACTGCGGATAGAACATCTAAAGGATAATATCACTGAATCCATGGAGCAACTTCAAGATGTAGTCAAGAAGCAGGAGCACGAGGCTATGGACTTGTTTGATAATCGTAAGAGTCCTACTTTGAGATGTGGTCTCTGAAAAAAGTTCTTTGAATATGTAGATTTTGCGGAATTCAGAGAGATGGTTGATCAAACAGCAGGAAGACTGTCGAAGGATAAAATAAACGAGTTTGGAAAAACGCAGTCTGAGATGATTGGGAAGATGGTAAAGGAAATGCAGCCAAAATTCACGGAAATTTTGAAAAAAATCGAAGCAGAAATTGTAAAATGATTGGTTTTGAATCATGTTTAACTCCCAAAAAGTTGCAAAATAAGACAAAAATCAAAGAGTTTATCCGCGAGATTTCGAAGATACAAACTGAGATAAGAGATGGAATCAGCCTGAAAGTCAAGAACTTCAATACGCTTATCGACAAACATAAAAAGGTATATAATGTGAGCGAAAGGAACCGATTCTGATTTCTTTTATCTCCAGCATACCTCCTACATTGAAATTTTGGAGAAATTCCCAAGGACGTATGAGTCTTGTTTGGACGAATTGAAACGTAGAGGAGAGTTTAAGAAGAACTACTCTAGAGTACTGGAAGCGCTAGCAAAATACGCAGGTTACGAGAATGAATTCCGCGAAAAGTAAGATAATTCCTTGAGGACATGCTTATCAACGAGAACAGGTTCATGAGAGACAACGGCGCAAATATCCCGAGCAGTTTCTGTCCGTTCCTTGCCAATAAATTCCCAAAGTTAAACGTGGAACAGATCATGTCTCACATCGAAGAGGATTTCCCGATTGAACCAATGGGTACAACACTCCTTCACTATTTAATCTAATCATCACAGCTGACAAAGGCGAATCTGATGAAAATGACAAGATATTAGAATTTGCTATTATGTTTGAAAAACAGCACAAACTTATGTAATCTCATCAATTGTATCTCCTCTCTTCACCCCTCTAGTGAAAATAAAACCGCAGAATGCAAGCGACTCGAAGAAGGACTCAAAGCTCTCAAGCAGACTCTCGAGCAGAACCCCGAAACATCACTCGTTGGGGCGCTTTCAGCACAAATGAAGATGTATGAACAAAATTTTTCGTATCTGATCAAAGATCGTCTTGCGAGCACCTTCGTGGGAAAGATCGAACAGAAGCTGGCGGCCTACCAGAAAAAAATGGAGAAATTGGAGTCGAAGGTTCGATCTTGCAAGATCAGAGCGGGTTCAGGCGGACAGAAGCAATCGGATGAGGTCCCAGCTTTGAGAAAAACGATTGAAGAGTATAAACAGCAACTTACGCAGGCAGAGCATCAAATCAAGGCTTTCCAGCTATCCATCAACTCTCTCGCTACGAAAAACGACGAACTGAAAGCGCAGTTGGCCAAGAAGGATCCCCATGAGGGTTCAAACCATTCGGAGCCGGTTGGAGCTGCAGACTCTCAGAAATCAGGCGGACTTGCGAAAGAATGTGAGGATCTCAAGGCCAAGCTGCTGAATGCTAACGAAGAAAACGCTTTGCTGAAAACGAAGCTAGCTGACGCGCTAGATGACTATCAGAAACAAACGAGCCTTCTTCGAGAGGCTGAGAAGATCACCACTGAGGTCTATTCATTCTTCGTGGCCAAACTGCCTCTTAGCAAGCAGGAGGAGTTTTGGACGAAGGAGTTCTCACCGAATACTATCAAGGAAATGTACGAGGTCGTTATGACGGAATCTATTCAATTTAAGGAAGGAGATCGGGTCAAGATAGTTTCTCCTGAGCCGAAGGATCAGGTCCTGTTCAAGAAAACCGATCATAACCACTACGCGGCCTTGGTACAGCACGAAAGTGTGAAAATTAAATTCTTGCTCGGCAAAGAAGGGAAGTTATACATCGAAAAGTAAACTATTCATTCTTCAACCATTGTAATTTTCCATTGCACTAGGGACCCTAATGCAGCACCAATTAAGCTAGCAACGATAAAAAGCATCGATTATTTCAAAGAAAAAGAGGCATATGAGGCCTATAAGCTCAAGCCAGAGGAGGTTTTAGTCTGTTTGATTGAAGTCGAGGAAATTAAGAACTTTGATTTGTGCTAATACTGTGAAACAGTTTATTTACTCTCTGTTTTTAACGCATTGCTCTCTCAACTTTGTCATTAGCTGCAAATTGTAAATCATCATTTAATCTCACATAATTCAGCTGTTTCTGACTCAAATCCAGGCTAACCCGATAATTAGTAGAAGGCAATGACAATGACAGGTTTAAGGGATTTATGTTATAGAACGATAAAACTCAAGGGAAGATCTTAATATTTGCACGTAGAGTAATCGATAAGTTTAAGCTTTAGTGAAGTCATTAGAATAAACAATCACACAACAAAGCTTCATGTCCTTGTGATCCTGAACGCCTATTCCAGTATATTTGAAGTGAGGGTTGAAGAGGTTCTTGCGGTGTCCTCTCCCTTCGACGCCATCGTCCACCAAAAGACTGAGAATGGCTTCTTCAGCCACATCGTTGCCGAAATCGATGTTTTCGCCTATGCCTCCATCCCATTTTCCGTATTTCTCCACTCGGTTAGCAGTCGAAGAGCCGTCTGAGCCAGAATGACTGCAAAGTCCCTTAGGACCGATATCATTAGCATGGTCCTGTGCGGCCTTTTGTAGACCCTCTGAAAGTTGAAGTTCTGGAAGAGGTTGCTGCTTTTTAAGGAACTCGATCGCTTCTTTAATCGCGGCTGGGCCTTCTTTTGTGATCAGAGTGATTTTTCCTGGAGGAGCATAATTTTTTCCTTTGAAATGAGGAAGTTTGGCCTCTAACTTTGGAATAAAGCTCTTAGGGTCCTTACGCAGTTGGTTTTGGACCTTGGCGGCTTCGATTGCTAAGGCGTGGTGTGGACCAAGGGCATGAGGTCCGGCTTGGTGGTCATGTTGTTCAGAGGATGCGTGCTTCGCGTCATTAGGTTGTTTATCTTGTGTTTCCGTGCCTTTTCCATTATCTCTAACTTGATTAGGTTTTGTTGCTTTCTGTTTTGACTTGCAAGCCCCCATGCTACCAGTTGTTTTGTCTCGTCGCAGATATGTTTATAAAATTAATTGTATATGCGTTGAAGAGAATGATGTTACAAAAATTCATGGAGTTGCAAATAATGATTAACTTTTCTTAGGTGAATGATGCTTTATCAAAACTAGTGCAATCATGAGAAATAACACTTAAAACCAAGGATTCTTTGCTCTATCTCAAGTATACCTCATGGACCAATCTTAGAGAATTGTATGTATACAGGAATATAATATTGATGCAGAGGGAGCGACAGCAATACGAAAAAGATGACCAAAGCTTGAATTGTACTATTGGGGATAAAATTTAGGGGGTAATTCTATCAGATAGACTTTGTTCGTTTTTTGTCCATCTTCCTGGTACTCTTCAATTGTTTATCATCAGCCCCATTTTATCAAGTTTCAGGTGCAATTCTTCTCTTTTGTCAGAAATTTTATTGACTCGACAGTCGTACAAAATATCGAATGCTGATGAGAAAAAAAATAAATATTGAATTCAATGGCTAAAGAGACCTTGAGAACAAATATCTATAACAAACTAGGCCTCGAACCTTAATTACTACTGATGGTTTTAGGTTGTCTGAAATTAAGAGTTGCCAACGATTAACGAACAGATCAATTCTTACTCTTTCAAATTTTTTTCAGTGTCGTATCGTTTTTTTGTTTGGATGTTGTTGATGACAGTAATGCGGGAGCTTTTTCAGATAAAGCTCCTTTTGTAATTCTTTAGAAAGAATGCATCTGCAATGACGAAAAGATTGATATAGGTACTGAGAAGCTTCCATGGTTTTGGGGTGTACTGAAAACGGATTAACACTAGGATTTTCTTGTCTTTATATTCGGCATTAATTTTGTCATACCATTGTCATGGTCTTGGGCAACAAAAGAGGTCCCATATTCGAGGAGATTGTCATTTTTTCTTAAAACTTCTGCATTTAGAACCTCGTTTGATATTTCTTGATACAATGAGCATACTAAATTTCGTCAATCGAACAAATTCAGATATCTTCGATATTCGTTATCTTTGTAATGATGATAAGAATTGGTAGGTATTTATATAAAAAAAGCAATTGTCCCGGAGGAGGTTATAGTCTGGTTGATTGAAGTCGAGGAAATTAAGAACTTTGATTTGTGCTAATACTGTGAAACAGTTTATTTACTCTCTGTTTTGAATGCATTGCTCTCTAAACCTTATCATTAGCTGAAAATTGTAAATCATTTCATCTCACATAATTCAGCTGTGCTGACCCAATACAGGACTACCCCGATAATTAGTAGAAGACAATGACAGATTTAAGGAATTTTTGTTAATAGAACGATAAAACTCAAGGGAAGATCTTAATATTCGCGCGCAAAGTATCGATAAGTCTAAGCTTCAGTGAAGTCATAAGCATAATCAATTATGCAACAAAGCTTATATTTCTTGTGATCCTGAACGCCGATTCCAGTATATTTGGAGTGAGGGTTGAAGAGGATCTTGCGGTGTCCTCTCCCTTCGACGCCATCGTCCACCAAAAGACTGAGAATAACTTCTTCAGCCACATCGTTGCCATATTCGATGTTTTCGCCGATGCCTCCATCCCATTTTCCGTATTTCTTCACTCGGTTAGCAGTCGAAGAGCCGTCTGAGCCGGAATGACTGCAAAGTCCCTTAGGACCGATATCATTAGCATGGTCCTGTGCGGCCTTTTGTAGACCCTCTGAAAGTTGAAGTTCTGGAAGAGGTTGCTGCTTTTTAAGGAACTCGATCGCTTCTTTAATCGCGGCTGGGCCTTCTTTTGTGATCAGAGTGATTTTTCCTGGAGGAGCATAATTTTTTCCTTTGAAATGAGGAAGTTTGGCCTCTAACTTTGGAATAAAGCTCTTAGGGTCCTTACGCAGTTGGTTTTGGACCTTGGCGGCTTCGATTGCTAAGGCGTGGTGTGGACCAAGGGCATGAGGTCCGGTTTTGTAGTCATGTTGTTCAGAGGATGCGTGCTTCGCGTAGTTAGGCTGTTCATTTTGTGTTTCCGTGTCTTTTCCAGTATCTGTAACTTGATTGGGTTTGATTGCTTTCTGTTTTGATATGCAGGCCCCCATGTTACCAGTTGTTTTGTCTCGTCGCAGATATGTTTATAAAATTAATTGTATATGCGTTGAAGGGTGGATTAATGCTAGAAAAATTAGTTGATACGGGTTTTTCATGAAGTTATTTTGAAATTGACTTATTGATTTGAATTCAAGAGTTCAGAAAAACACTTGGTTATCTGTTTTTCAAAGGTGAGGGTCTTTTCTGTTGGGATTTGAAGGCCCCCATGTTACCAGTTGTTTTGCCTCGTCGCAGATAAGTTTATAAAATTAATTGTATATGCCTTGAATGGTGGATTGATGTTCCAATAATTAGTTAATTAGGTTTTTTCATTAAGTTATTTTAAAATTGACTTATTGACTTGAGTTCAAGAGTTCAAAAAAAAACTTGGTTATCTGTTTTTCAAAGGTGAGATGTCTATTTTCTTTTCTTGATGATCTGGGCAGTCTTAACGATCTCGAAAAGAATCATATCATATCCCGGATCAAACAACAATATCTCAACGAAATAATGAGAAGTCTGGGTTGTAATTCATTCAATATCAACACTCCGAGTCTTCGCAAAGGAAGATGGATCAAAAACATTAGCACGGTACTATAAGACAGCTTAGCCCGTAGCGTAAACTCTTCGAGTGGCAAATTTAGCTCTGAAAAACCAGAATAAGATAGTCCTGTAGTGCCTCTCTGTCTATCCAAACTTTTTAGCACGATTATCTCATAATTCAACTTCCATACCTGATCCTCAGTACCTTTTGATTTTATCGTAATCGAAAGCTCATTCCTGAACAACTCAGCTTAAAAATAAACACAATAAATTTTCAAGGGTTACATATCATGCTCGTCAAAACTGACAAAGTCCAAGAAAAAGGCGTTTCGATCGGCATGTTTTCGCGTCAAGGCATCGCCACTGGGACTCTCAACTCTCATTTCCGAGATAAGGACTTTAAATCGCCTTCCAAAGCTACTGATAGCCCAGAAAACATCAAAAAAGACTCAATCGAGTTCAACGATGAAGCTATCAAAGAGCAACACCGAGGCCAGTTCACCCAAAGCTATTTTTTCCGTTCAATCTCTCGCGAAAAAGACCCGCGTAGACCGGTACGTTCAGGCGCAGATGGCATTTACAAACCCAATTTCGACGCGGTTCACACAAAACCCATTTCTTTACCCCTAAACCAGACGAGTCCGACGAAGAAGGGCAGTGGTTCGGACATCGAGTCACGCGTGTGTGATTTCAAGATTCGGGACATAAAAAGGAAGATCGCTACGAAATTCAAAGAATTATCGTTTTATAAGCTAGATTTGCAGTCACTGTTCAACCAAAAACTCATTGAGAAAGAGGTTTACGCTAGGCTGATGGACCCAGAACTCGGCATTGTAATGAATAAACCGATAACATCATCAAAGAATAGCTCTTATCGCTCGAGGAATGCTATGGCTGATGAGGAAGAGCTGCGGAAACAGCAGGGATACGTTGGTGAGGCCTATAGCAAGGTGAAAGAGCTAGATTCTCTAAGGGCACAGCTGAAAACTATCATCGCAAAAAATGTTGAAAAACTGAGGCAGAAAGAGGACGAGATCGTCGAGAAGCCTCAGAAGCATGTCGGTTCACCCCTTCCTCTGAAACAACAGCTTAAGCGCCCTCCGTTAATAAATCCAAATCGCAGCTACGATCACGAGGACCTCAATATCAACAAATCTACCATTGAAATAAACGCTCATAGAGCACATAAATTTTCAAGTTATGTAGAAAGGAATTTGTGGGGGAACCTAGAAGATAAACCATCACCATCCTATAACGTGTCTATTGAGACGTTCTATCTAACGCGGCCTCGGACGAAGAATGGAGCGATGGTGGAACTGGGCAAACAAAAGCGAAGAGACCATATACTTGGAAAACACTATGTGCTAAGTACTAGTGACTACACCGATTTAAACGAAACCTCGCTTTCAGTGTCTCCCCATAAGAAAGACCGTTCATTAGTGAACATGGATAGGACTGCGGGCCGCGCTAACCACTTCATCCCGAGGCTGGGCATCACGCCAAAGGAGCAGAGTTCGCCACAGGATACGATTAATTCGTTTTCTTTCTACAGCTTCGGGAACAAGCTATTAAACACCTCGTTGCGAGCTGCAATGCGAAGTGCGTCGGCTCGTAGCGACCAGGTAGCTAGGACTTATGCGAGTAATTTTATTCTTGAACTTTAACGGGATTTCATTAATTAAAGCCCTAAGAACAAACAGCAAAGCATGCGAGAGATTCGGTTACTATTATTACAAAATACACGTTTTTTCACAGGGGTATTAGTGAATGTATACTCACTCAATTATAGTTAATTTGTTTATTTAACATTTGCTCTAAAGAGTCCTCTTCTTCGTCAGGCTTCACCTCAATTTGTTCTTTTGGCTTCTCTTTGAGGATCTCGACCTTTTTTTTCTGTGGAGGGTTCTCTCCAGCCTTCATTTGGGCCTCGAACTGGCTAAGCTCGTCTTCTAGCTTTTTTTCCTCCTCTTCATCCTATAGATAATGAGTCTTTTTCATGCAAATGAAATGAAATCAATACCAATCCCAGGTTTTCTTTAACAATCGAGGCGATTTCCTGTTGGTTTTCTCTGGCTTCTTTCTGCTCTTCCAGCACCTCAGCGATATCATCGGCTTTGCTATGATTTGTTAGAAGGTTTCATTGAATATGCTAGTTAAAGGTTGGCTTACATTTGAATGTCCCGTTGAATGTTATTCGCCATATCAAGCACGCTTTTCAGATCTTTATTTTGCCTTGCGTCGGCAATAGATGCTTGTGCTTTCTCCAAAATTAGAATTTTGTTGTGATACTCCTCGATTCGCTTTTGACATTGCATAGCTTTGTTCAAGAATGCTTTCGCTTCCAGTTTTGCTTTGATTCGGACTCTCTTTAATGCCTCTTGACGGTATTCCAGGTCATTTTTCTCAAGGATTTCAATGTCTTTTTGGTAGCCTTCCTTGATGTACTCAAAGCGCAACATGACTTTTTCTATTGAGATGCGGCTCTCCATTTCTGTTGGACTGATGAACTCATCTTTAGCGTAGATCAGGTACTTTAGAAGGGAGGTTAGAAAGCTGGAGGCGCTGGTTGAGGGAATTTACATAAATTTTCTTTGGGAGGTCGGGTATGGGTTCTTTTCGCAGAAATTTCGCAGCGACTAACGCTCGGATTACATAGTTCCTGTCTTTCGAATAAACATCCAGCTATTAAACATTTAGATTGCGCAATGAGAAGAGTTTACTCCGGTAAGCTGTGTAACTTCAGTCCAGAAAGCGTCTTCGATTATGCATAGCTTGTCTTTGAAAATCATCGGCAGTTCTGATGTTACTTTTAGCACTAGCTCCTGTATACAAAAAATTGAGGCTTTAGAGGACTTTTAGTGATTTGTAATGGTAGAACCTTGAATAATGCAGTTAGTATCAACACATCTTCGTCAGCTAGGCCTTTCTTCAATATTTTCTGAGGTTTGGAACTAAATATGCTGGTGCGTGATAAATAAATGATGCTGCTGATTCTCAAATAGATAGATACTTAAACGGGCTCAAAATATTTGCGATTTTGCTGAATAAACCCGGTTGATTGCTGACTATTTGTCGTTCTTCCTCCTCTGTGACTAAACCACGCCCAATTCCGATCGCATTCAATGAAGAAGGTTTTTCCAGGTCTTTTTCGTGTAAAAAGCATCGTCGACGAACAAGCTCTTCCTAGAGAGGAGTCATCAGATTAAATGCTGTTGCAAGGATACAAGAACTACCAGCATTTCGACGAAGTCTGTCGGTCTAAAGTTATCGAAGTAATAAAGGCTGTTTAATTCATGGACTGTTGCTGAAGTTCTTTTCAGAAAATCTCTAAAGACTTTGTAGTGTGTGTCTGTCCAGAATTTTATAAGGTATTCCTGGTTTCTGGATTCTTATCAGCAATAGTATGCTTGTAATGTCTTACCCGAACTTCTCATATGCCATGTAAAAGGGCTTCAGGGTCCGTTTGTCTTTGAAGGCTGGAATTGTTGTGATGAAAGCTGCGAATTCCTCTACAAACGTTGAATGAGCTTAGGGATTGGAGGTGAGATGGACTACTGTTTGGTATCTTCAGCGTGTTGTCCAGCATGTTTGGCTTGCCGTCTTGTTTTATCTTCTTTTGAGGGTTCATCTCGGGAAATTCTTCTTTCATTGAAAAGCGTAAATATTTTAATTTTTGAAAAAGGATCCAAATTGTATGCTTAGCTCGTTTGCAGTAGAATTTAGAAAATTGTGAAATATTATTCTCGAGAGAGAAAAGCTTATTTAAAACTGAGTTGGGTCGCATTCAAGAACAGCGATTAAAGGGATGATATTGCTTTTCATATATAATGCAAGCAACACGAAATCTTCTGTTTCCTGCTAGCAATAAGCTGAGATTTCCATGCAAAATAACGACTGTGGATCTCTAGTCTGACTCCACCCGCTTTTTATTTTGACAGTTTCAAAGACTGAAGATACTTCTGAGAGGTCGCCAACAATAAAAAACAGGCTCCGAAATTTTGTTGTGATCTTCAAATCGAAACAATCAAGATTTATCAAAAGATTCTATCAGAAATAATTTATAGTTCGTGAGATAATACATTTACTCTTTATTTCATCATCAATGAAATCAACAAGAAGAAAAACGATATTGCAGACTGTGCCTTCGCTTTATGATCTCACATATTTTTCGTATTATTGCGTCTGAAAAAGTTAATCAGAAGAAGTTCACTTCATTTCTGTACACAAATCGACTAATATCTGATCCGATCTTTACTAGAACTCCCAAGCTCTTTCAGACAATGAGATGATTTAACAGCAATCTTAACTCTTTTTATCTCCAGAAACAAATATGCTCATATTTTCAGCATTTTATTAGAAGTTCGAACTTTTTTTTCTTTTTTTTTTGTTAAACCCCTAGAATGCAATTTTTTTCACACACAATCAATTATTTTCTCATATTCTTCACAAGAGTGCACAAAGTGTTTCAGTTTTGTTTTTCAACTACTTTATAGCATGTATAATTGGCTCTCCCAGCTACTTATTCGAGTCAGTTCTCCTCTTAATTAGGATTTAAGGGCAGAACTGAAAGTAGAATAGTGTCAATCTTACTTCCAAACCGTATTCACAGCAGTCAGCTTTTTCATGCCGTTGAAATTAATGAAGTTTTCAATTGGATTCTCAATTAAAATCAGGAGCAGATCTGCTTCATTATATAAATCAGGATTTGGAAACTATTCTAAATTAAACAAATTAGCATTCAGATGAAGACTCCAACCCTTCTTCTCGTCACCCTTTTCGCGCTTAGCGCAGTCAGCGCATTCGCTCAAGACCCTGAGCCTTTGACCATCCCATCTTACAACATGACAAAGGCCAACTACGTCTCAATCACGCAAGACTCCAAATTTGACACTGATTTCTATGACTACGCCGCCTACATTTACAATATATCATATCAAGTTACTTCCAGAGTCCGCAGGATCACCTCCGGCACATTGACCCTTACTTTTGACGTTAACCAAACCGAAGACGGCTGGCTCGGTAAGTCTACTAAAAGCAACACCGGTGTCTATGCTATCATTACCATCGGAGCAAACAAGGCTACTGGAATCAGCTTTCCAGGTGCCTCCCTTGAAGTTCAAGAAGAGGCTCTTAGAAAGGTCCTCACGGCTTACGTGAATATCGTCCTTCCAACTGAGCTTTCTCTTCAAGTAGCTTTGACAGAGCAACTGATGGAATCAGACACCCTCCAAAGATTGTCCGCAACTGCTGCTTTGCGCTTCAAAGTCGTGCCAGACACCAGACTCAGACTCCACAACTTCACTTCTGAGCTTAAAGCTGTCCAAGGAATCAGCGGCAAGATTAATTTCCTCATTGACGGTTACAGTCCTTTCATGAGCTACACTCCAAGATTCAGAGGAAAGGTCTGGATCATTACCGACGTTCCAGTTACTATTGAACTGAAAGGTGATCCAAATGCCCCACTGATCACAGTTGATTGGCACAAAGTCAAGCCATTCGCTGCGAATGAAGTGGAAGAGTTGATCAAGGGCTTCTATACGATTTACGCTAAGCCTCTTGTTCTGGACTTGTTCGCATAAGGAGATAGATTATTGCAGAAGAAAATTGCAATGGTTTAGGAACGTTGATGTATCTGCATAGAGCCTGGGATAACTGGCGATAGAAAACGGTTATTCAGTATTATTATGATTAATACTTAAGTCGTAAGCTTTCATCAACGAGAATAAATGAAAAAACTTCTTGAAACCAATATAATTATTTTAGGATAAGGTGTTCATACTATGCATGAAGGAAGCGGGAAAAAGGCGCAAATAGCTCAGCTCTCAATGAATTTTAGTTGAATGATATGAATCGAATGGATTTGTATGTGTAGGTGAATTAGATATATATTTGTTAAAAGCGGTTGGAATTTAAAGTTTTGTTGTTGTGACGTGCGAAAATCAATGATTGTAGTGAATGTGGGATGCTATTGTAAGTTGAGAATTGATGTGCTTGAATTTCTTGCAGAAACTGCTCGCGGATGGACAGTTTCGAGAGCTAGAGGATATGCCAGCAGTATGGAAGGCAGTAAAATGCTTTATTATTTATCTCCAATATTATTATATTCAGCTTTTACGTTCCTTGTTCTTCATTATAGCACCAAGACAATTTGTAGAGACGAAAAACCAAAAAATTTCCCTGGTATTAATGAGAATTAGGCCCAAACCCCCAATTGTGCCCTTTAATATTTTTCAAATGAGAAAAAAAAAAAGAAAGCTTCATTTATCAAATCAAAACTTTCTATCTGCATTTTTCCGTATTTATTTTAACGTCCCACCCTCAAACGTCTCAAAGTATTTCACCTCCAATCACTATTTCAAAAAATTTAGTTCTTACACCCTCTCATTCAATCATTATTGCCATCGCATATCAAATTTCTTCTTAAAGAAGCCAGTAGATATAAAATTGAGATTTGAAACCTGCTTATCACAGAGATAATCACAATAGCAATCCAATTTCTTATTGCGTTGATTATCAATTTTCGAGCCAATTTTTTTTAAAAAAAGCAAGCGCCAAATCAGCTAAATTCAGATACACTTTCAAACTTTCAATTTACTTTGAAGCGAGGAAAGTTTAATTAATTTGTAATCAAGAGATTTAACAACAGGATTCAAAGTTCCCTGCACAGACCTTCCGACTATCACCCAATGTCAGTTCTAGATAAACTCAAAGAAACCAGCCTAATCGCGGAAATTATCAAATTTGTCCAACTCATCGCTAAGGACAAGTTAGAAAAGATGGAGCATCCTCCTTTATATGTCCAACTTGCCAGCAAAAAGCCTGCAGTCGTCAGAGTCACTGATGGACGAATAGAAGTCAAGGCCAGCTTTCCAAAAAACGGCAAAAAACTCAAAAATCTCCCTATCGGCGCCGTGCTCTTAGTAACTGAGTGGAAATTGATGATCTGCCTGAACGAAGCCACCCAAGAGACCAGCTTTGAGATTGCGATCGATAAGTATGAAAAAATTGGCACAGCTCCAATGGAAAAAGAGGTCAGACAACCAGAAGACGAACCTGAGCTGGAAATCGCTTATACTATTTTAAGTCGACTGTTCGAAGCAAAGAAATTTAACAACTTCTACAATGCTAACAAGTCCCTTGAAAAAATCAAAACCACATTATGCCAGGCAGAGGAAGCTGCGCGCGCGAATAAATCTAATGGTGCGTCAGTGGATACTTTCATGCAAAAGAAGAAGCAAAACACGAGAAAAACGCCCCCGAAGCTGGTGGTGGGACCCCGTTCGGCCAGTAAATTCAGTCCTAAAACAGTCGATGCGGAGTACTTCGAAGAGGAAGAGGTGGAAGAGATATCGGAAGAGGAAGAAGAAACTATGGAAGTACCAAGACGCTTTGTTCCGTTACAGCGTGGTAATGGAGAGAATTCTGGCCGTTATCATGCCGATGATCAGGATGATTATGAGAGGTTGAATGAGTATATCCGTCAGCGTCAGATGTCAAGACAAACTATGGAAATCGAGGTTCCAAGGAACTATGGAGCTCAACCTCAGAAGAGGAGCTATGAGGCGTACTCGCATCAGTATCGAAATGATAGAGATGTGCCTGAAGACAACATTTTCGCTGCAAAGAGAGGAAAATTCTCAGAAAACACGAAAAAGCAGACTGAAAACGTAGAGAGAACCCGAAAGACTAATAGGGATTCTGATTTGTTGGCGTTCCTGGATGATACCATCGAGGAGGAGGAAGAAACAAGCTTCCACGCAAATTCCCGCGGAACTGCCCAGAGAAATTTCCAGCCAGTCACCTCGTATCAGCGCAATGAGCGTCAACGAGAATCTGAACCGAAGCTGGATGCAAGACAGAAGGCAAGGATTGAAATCACTAAAGCGCTCCTCCAACAGGACCAAGAGAACATAGAGAAACAAGCGGCTGAGAAAAAACGCCAGCTGGACCTGGAGGAGAAAAGAATGCTCATGAAGATGATGTCTAAAACAACCAAGGGACAAGCTGCTGAAAAACAAGCAGCCAATCACTCAGAACCACTGGCGTTTAGCCGAGAAAGCTTTATTGCTAGCTCGTTCTTTGAGTTACCTAAGGACACCTATGCTTACGTTGAAAAACCTCTGGCGAAGACGAAAAACAGCAGATTTGGCAAATTGACCGCTGGTCTCAACAGAAAACCCAAAGAGCAGTCTCAAGCCGCCCAGGAAGGAGCAGTACTAAAAGAAATTCAGAACTCTGCTGCTGTAGAGCAGAGAGACAATGCTGCTCCCCAAGAGAGTAATGGAGAGCGTGTTTCAACGGAGGATATGAGAATCTTCTTCATGCTAATGAAGGAGCGAGAACTTGAAAAACTGTTATTACCAGGTAATTAAGGGAAGAGGGTTGAATGATTTGATTTCTTTATGGATACTGTAAATTTTGAGCAAATGAATTTATGTTTTTCCCCTCTTGATTAATAATATTCTGAGTTATTTTAAGGTGGTCTGATTGAAGATTCGTTATATTTGAGAGAAAATAAACGATTGCAGAAAACCGCTCTGAAATTTCCTATCTCTTCAGAGCGAGATTAGTTAAGCAGTTTCTAAATTAAATTCCTAGTCCTTGCCCTTTAACTATAGCTAATCGCTGCTTTGATATAAACAGAAGGCACTACTAACTCGACGTTTCTATATAATGAATCTATAAAAACACCTTTGATGGCAGGTAGTTATCATTCATAATAGATTAATCCAATTATATCAAAGAACAACACTTTCAAATATTCATATGCAGCGCTATCACAAGCAAACATGTAACATCGAAGATATTTTAGTGTTTCGAGGTTGAAACACCTTGAAAGTGCTTTCTAGTTTAAAAAAGTTCGATCGTATCCCTATTAATTATTCCCAAACATCCGAGAATTAAGCCGAATATTGTAACCGTGTCCATCATAGTACCTGCGAGAGGATCTTCTGCCTGTATCTGAAAAACAAAGCTGGATCAACGTATAAATTGAAATTTATGTAGTTCAGGAACTCTATCTCCAATAAATTGATCTCTTTATTCTGAATACCTCCAACCTTTGAATAATACTCGTTGTTGTAGTATCGATCATCGAAAAACTTCGCGGCTAGCATCACACTCGTGATTAGCAGTCTATATAATATATCATTTACCAATTCATTGAATATTTATCATGAGGAAAAATAGCTAAAAGCGCCTGGGAAAAGCGCAGGCGAAAAAAAGTATAGTGAGAGAGAAATACCTGTGAATGTTGATTGATTTGATAACGAACTTGCTGTTCCTTTCGATAATGCGATCGATGTATATGAGAGCGAGAATCAAGCATTCGTCAGAGCACTGGGAGCATTTCGCGATTCGAAACAGATAGTCTCTGACAGATATCGCTGGAACGCTTTTGGCATTGAACCCAGACTGGTAAGGCTCAGTGTATTGACTGTCGGTCTGTTTGAGTATCGCGCCGAGGATTAGCGAGAGGATTTCAACGAGCGACTGCGTGTCGAGGACCTTGTGGCTATTCATTATATACGCGTCTTCATAGGAAACACCGTCGCCTTGAACTATAATGTCATCGCCGCCTTCTTTTTCAATGTCCATGTTTTCTTTGTACTCCATTGTGGGGTTAGCTTGTTTAGCCTTCTGGAATTCAACTCGTAAAGAGAGTTTTGCTCAAATTTCGATGAAAGACTGACCGTGCGGCGTTGTCTCGTCAGAGCTACCCAAAGATCTCTGATGTATTCAGGAATTAATTACTTATCTATTTTTAATTGATAAATTTTTCTCAGATAAATAATACACTATGAGCACTTATAACTCCTAATTAAAATAGTAGCCCTGACTTTTAAACCGTCATTGATTTAACAAATCTTTTGTCTTTTCCCTCCAAAACCACTATTTACCTCGCTAACCCACCTCAATGCGTTTTTCGCAATCCTAAGCTAGTCTGATAGAAAATTTTCGAATAAGTCAGAAAAGAAAGAGTAATTTTGATTCCATTTCTTTTTTTCCATTGTTGGCTGAAGAAAATGCACAAATATGAATGTATATGCGAAATTAATAAAGGCAATAGCACTCTAATTTATCAGAAAGAGTGATTCTTAAGGATTTTTTGGGTTTTTTTTTTTTGGAGTGAAAAAATACGTTAGTTATATCAGAGAGAGATTTATATATACACATATACACCCTATCAGCTCTCGGCTAGTAGACCCGGAGAAAACCATGGAGTTCGACTGGTTTAGTTGCTGTCCTGAGAGGATGTCTCGTTTCTCGCGCGGTTCCAAATCTCATTGTAGTTGAAATTTTTCGAGTATGGCTTATTCTTCAAATCGAATTCTGGGTTCTTGAGAAGCTCGAAAAATGTGTAAACGGAGCCCCAAGGATGAATGCCTCCAAAAGAGAATCGAGTATCAAACATTCTAATTAGATAGAGGGTATTAATTAAGACTCATTGTGGAATAGGGGATATATACCTGATGACATGTTCTTGAATTGCTTCACTGTTTGGTGTGGTGAAGAAATAGAAAATGAGTCTGATGAAATAAAACGTGACTGCGTTAGGGTAGCGAATGTTGTTCATAATAGCGTTGAGAAGCGCGTCTCTCATCTCAGCGTTCGCATACGTGAGTAATTTCTGTGAGTGGAAGGTTAGATGAGCCATCGAAGAGAGGTTCTTACCCAAAACATGTTGTACGATTCCTTTTTCCAAGCGGTTACTTTAGAAGGGTCTTGACCTTTGTGAAAGAATGAATGAATATATGTGAATGCCTCAGTTAAGTTAGTTACTCTTAAAAATGATGAAAGGAACGGTAAGAACAAACGCGTTGACCACGGGGTAGTTAATTGCGATTTCTAATGGCAACAGCGAGTGAGATGGGAGTTATTTTTGAGTGTTACTTGAGCTTTCAGTGGTAACGGTCAGTTTGCTGCAGATCTCACGGAAGTACGTTTCGTTATTCTGGGCTGAGAGGTAATTGGAGAGGCTGGTCTGGAAGATAAACGCAAGGTTAACACGCGAGGGAATAGCTATTGGATTTACATTCAGGTCAAGGCTTTTGACTCTGTCGAGGAAATTTCCAAAGACGACGGGAAGCGCATGATATTCTTCTTTCATTTCGAATTTCTACAAAAAATCATGAGCACTGAGAGACAGCGGATGGTGCGTACCCTCAATGGGTCTGGAGGCTTCATGCTGGATGGGTATGCGGAGAGGATAAGATTTCTGATCTGGATGAACTTTTCAGGAATATGCTCGCATAGCACGAAGCTCATTTCAACCAGGAAATCAGGGAAATCATTAAGAATCACCAGCAACACCCTCATAACGCCCTTGTAGAACGTCTTCAACGTATCTGTCTTGAAAAACTCTGGGTCTGACACCTCCTTGAGGAAGTTGAAGACAACGATTAACAAATTGCTGAATTTGCTCCACATTTCCATCTTGATCTGCGCCTATTGAATCGGTACACAATTAAAACCCCTTTTCCCACAAATTCGCTTACGTTATTATGATTCACCAACACCAAAGGCATGAACTCTTTATAAGATATAAGCTCCAACCACGCGAAAGCAAAGCCTGGGTATCTCAGCGGTTGGATCTTCTCAAACAACTTCATGAAAAGACTTAAAAACTGCGTGATATCGTTCGCACTGAAACCCGACTCTTTTCGTCTCACATCCTATGCATATCAGTTTCAGCTTAGTAAAGAATGGCTCTTACGCTTAGGAGATTGAGGAACAAACGATAGAAAGGCTTCTGGTTGAATTTCTCCTTCTGGAACTCGTGATATTTCGTGATAACCACCAATGAACTGTACAGGCATTTCTCAAACAGTTCGCTCTTGTTGGTGGTGATGTTCTTAAGGAGGATGATCATTAGTTTGCTCAGGGCATCGAGATAAGTGAACTCCATGTCGTTGTTATCGAGATTCAGCGATGAGGTGTAAACTTCTGATTTTTTCGTGCTTTCAAGAGCGCGATCGACGCTGATATCGATTGTAAAAACGAAAAATTTCAGGATGGTATCGCTCTGGCCCTGCAGCAGGTCAAAGAGACCCTTGCTGTATTCCTGGATCTCATCCTGGTCGGACAGAGGGAGCCATTCGTAGAGCTTCTGGGCGCAAATCTTGAAAAATTCGGACTCTTTTTCGTTAAAAATGGTCGTGATGATGTTTGGATTCAACGACTGCGTTTCCTGGTATTGAGCGGTTGTGTGGTATCGCGCCTGCTCATTGCTTGTGAATATCTTGAACCGTTCAAAATCTTCAAAGAACTTCTTCAGCTCAGGAATTTCGATGAGGTTTTTCTTGTTCTTGTTAATTTGGTCGAGGGAACGCTGGAACTGTTCGATTCCAAGCAGTTTTTCCTCGAAAACCATCGTTTGTATAATTTTTGCCAGCGAGCAGAAGAACGGTGACATCTGGCTATGCTTCTCAAGGGCGTCGGCAAACGCGTCGTCGAACTCGGAGACCGAAATGAAATTTTTTCTGATAAAAATCATAATAATCTCATGCTTAATTGCCCGCTTCTCTTGAGGGTCAAGGATCCATTCCATGATCTCTCCGCCAAGGTTGCTGTCGTAGTGTTTCTTCAATAGTGCAAGCAGGTCGAGGTAAACGGTCAGCTTCTCCGTGGAGATTTTCCCATTGAAAAGTTGCGTCAATATCTAATGAAACCAACCCTCAGTAGCTGTAGCTTATACAAAAAAGTACCTTTGTAGCGAATTCGTAAGCCAGGACGTTCATGTTATCGCTCTTCTTAATCAACTCGTTGATTGCTTTGGAAAGACTGTGGTACTCACTACCGCGCTCTTCTTTCGAACGATTTTCCGTCGCGTAGGTCGACCAGCTTCCGAGAAGAGCGTCAAGGCGCTTAATTACTAGACATCATGCGATTAAGACTAAAACTTAAGTGAATTTGTTATTACATTGTTCAAACTGCGAAATAGCTTGTAAACTCCTCTGATCGAGCTTCCTCTCGGCATATTTGCCTGAATCTCCTTCTGCTGCGCTAGACCTCTTACTGCTAGAGCTGGAGCTTGTCGGAACCATTTGATTTCTTGATGAATACGCAATTTCCTCATAAACTTTCAACTGGTCCATCGTAAGTCCTCTTGGATTCGGCTTGAGGACATCTGGCAGTCCGGCGATGTTTCTAAGCATGTTTTCATCACAGAAAGCTGTGCCGATCCGCCCCGCAGCCTCTCGTCTCTTCTCAACGGCATCAAGGATCAGTGGATCTTGCATCACGTCCTCGATTGCTCTATCAATCACCGTTTTTTTGATAATTGAGCAGCCAAGATTGAGGTTATCATTTGCCGTAGAGTTAATAATCTCTTCTTTCACGCTCTCCTCGAGGTTGAACGACTCAAGGGCCTGCTTGAGGTAAGTCGCGAAGGTGGTTCTGAGAGGGTCTCGAGTAGTAATTATCGCTAGGCCTCCAGCGAGATTCTGAACGATTACATTCATTCCTTGAAGCAGCTTTGCTTCGCTCGGCTCCAACGCAAAATCTTTCAAGACGATCTCCTTTGCTGTGAGCATTGCAATAGCCACTGATCTTGCGACGACCTGAGGTATGATTTCCCTATTGAAAGTTCGAGATTAGCTCCTTCAACGACCGAAAAGACTTACGAAATAGCTCTTTCAAGCGCTTGAGCGACGAAACTTCTGAGGTCTAAATCGCCGTAGTTCAGCAGCGCCTTATTGACCGTGATGTGATCGAGTAAATCAGTCATTCCAGACTTTGTTTTTCTAAAAAAGAGGTTAGAATCGCAAAAAATTTAGATAATTTGTTACTTTTTGCGGTGAACTCGCTTGCTGAGAGCATCAGAAGGCGGCAGGCTCTTACTATCGACCTTCAATTCGGTAAACAGAACCGTGATTTCGGCTTTTGTGGCCATTTTCAGTTCGGATCTTTCCGCGATTTCGTTCAAAAGCGCCAGAATACCGCGAAGCCAGGCGTTGTTTACAGTAAAAACATTACTCTGCTGGGACGCCAGAAGAATTTTGCAGACCATTGGAAGCACGAATTCGAGTTTATTATTCTCCAGAGACTCCACCAGCAGCTTCTTAATATCGAAATCAACCATGATGATCGGCTTGCTTCTCGCCAACGTCAGATGACCAAGCCAAGAGCCCAAATTTCTCAGGATTGGCTTTTCTGAGGCAACTCGCTCAGAAGCCAAAACGAAATAAATGCAGTTATAGGTGTCTTTGATCATGATTGGGAACATCTCGCGCTTATTCAATCTGTTCACGATGTTCACGTACAAACTATGGAGGTTGGCTTCCTGAGGCGCTCGCTTGTAGACGATGTATTTGGCAATCCAGATCGGCACTCCTGCCTGCTCTAAATGCATGCGGATTTCGGCGACTTTCTCATCGATGTTCGTAAGCGTGCAGTTGTTCAAACAAAACGTGATTTTTGATTTCACCTCCTCGCTGATTTCAGGGAACTCGCGCTCAGCTATCTGACTCAGCGATTCGCTTGAGGAAACGACTCGACCTGACTCAAGCTGGCTGGAGTCGTTGAGACTCTCTCTTTTGTGGTGTTTTCCGTGGGCTCGACTTGACTCCGAATTCGTCATTTTAGTGGTCGAGGTGGATTTGCCTGGGTTAGGAGTACTGCTTCTGATGAGGTTATAGCTGTTAAACTGTGGGTCTGAAGCTGTCCTATCGATTCCGTAGACGGGCTGGAATGGGTCGTTGATGGGTGTTTTCTGAGCGGAATGAGTCTTCTTAGGAGACTCGCTTGAGGTTTGCATGATGGGGATCTGGTAGAGTCCCATCGGATTATGGATATTCTGCATCAACTGCGCCTGCGGGTTGAATTGCATGCCGGGCTGAGGGTTTACCATGCCCATCATGGTACCATTGGCGTCCTTGCTTCTTTCTGTTAGGTATCTGAAGTAGTCATGGGAAATATTTAACTGGACGCCCTTCTGGAGACATGTCTATTAAAGGAAAAAGTAGGAATTAACTACATGTAAATGAGGAAATTTTTTTTACGTTTCTGATGTCTTCTAGCAGATCCAGATGCCGTTTCTTCACGAGGTCGTTCTCGAATAGCAGTGCTGTCTGCTGCGGCCATTCATGGAGCCTTCCTTTGCAGTACTCGAGCGCTCTTATCGCAAAATCGAACATTTTTCCGGGTTTCTTCAGCGATTCGAAAATGCATTTCAGAGCGGCATTTTGGGTCGAGCCTTCAATCAGGCGGTTAGCGAGAACGGAGCCAAACAATTGCGCGGTTAAAAGCAGCTGTTTTTCAGGATAGCGCGCGAAGGATTGGTACCCGTCGAATAAATTCGCGAGCATATGAGTGAATACCTCCTTCTCTTTGTTATTCGTCGAGTTTTTATACCGCATCATCATGTCGAGAAGCTCAGAAGGAGGGATTTCCTCTTTGTATAATTTGTAAAAAATCGTGTTGGCCGACTCCTCTATCTCAGTCTTAGACCCTTCAGCTACCAGCGCGGGGAACAGTCTGGAGATTTCTCTGTATTTGTCGTTAACAAGTCCTCTATTCTTCGGTGACAACTTGGATTCCACGTTTGGATTCATTAACAGCTGGAAAATTAATGGCAGCGTTTCCAACGAGAGATTCGCTCTCTCAAGAACTCCATCAGGATGCATATCACTGCTATGATTGCAGGGTTCGATGACATTATCGTTTATGTACTTAATTACGGCTGTAACAAACTGATTCCCGGCCGTTTTCACTCGCTCCGTCAGCAATTGTTCAAGGTTCAACTGCTCTTTCTTCGCTGCGAGGACTCCTAAACTCACCGCGAAATTATAATCTTTGCAGCTTAGAATTGGAACGAGAGAGTCCTTTATCACTTGTGTGACCTCAAGCACACGAGCGAGACCGAATGACGCGTCTTTTCTATAAAGTTCTGAGATCGCAGCGGTCATCAGCCCGGGGTTAGTCTTCCAGACGGCCTCGAGAATTTCAACTGAGTTGGAGTGATTCTGCAAGTACATGGGGAAAAAATAGCTGTATAATTCGTCGAGTAAAGCCGTGCCGCCTCTGGGTTTGGCTTGGACGAGGCCCAGCAGCAATAGTTCAGGACATTTAGCTATAGGAAGTTCGAAAAGCCCGCGAATATCGAGGTAATAGTCTGAATCTGAGAGATCGAGGAGCAATTCGAGCAGATTTAGCGATGAAAAGAGCTGCAGCACGGGAGGAGTAAGCGATGAGATTTTGAGGCCAGGGTAGAAGTCAAGGGAGACTTGACGCTTAGGGCTTTCGTGAAAAAATACTAGATCTTGCTGGCTGCAGTTAAATAAATGCTTGAGGAACACAATCTGAGAGGTCGGGTAGGTCCAATGCTCAAAAAGAATCGACGGCGGAAACGAAAAATTCATGCTGCCTTTCAATTTTCTAAGGACCGCAAAGAACGATCCAAACGCTTTTTGGTCTGCGAATTTCAAATCTGGACGATCGAGTCTCTTGACGACGTTTGACCATTTCAAGTTCGCCACCTTTTCGTTGCAGCATTTGACATAATTATCGAAATTCCAGGTCGATTGGCGTGAGTTATCTGTTTTGAAGGGTGTCATGGTATCTACAAGCATTAGTTCTCAGCACTTTCAAAAGAATTTCAAATTTTACTTGTTTTTACAGCTGAAAACGCTTGCGCGAATAATTTCCCTTCACTGACTTCTTCGGACGGCGTATTACACATCATAAGCAGCGCCTGGAGGATGGCGTCCTCGTCGAGGTTCGGCACTTCCGTAAATACATGACCTAGATCATTGAGGTCGTAAGTTATCGACGGACCCAGATCAAAAATCAGCTCTGAAAGCCTCACAGAGCCCAAATTTCCTATCGACGCCATGTCTACTTTGCCCTGAAAACCGATAAGACGTTAGACCCGAAGGCTCATATCTCATACCTCGCTGGAGCCGCTGATATCCTTCATAAAAAGCGGCTTAAATTCAGGAATCTTCTCCGCTGTTTGGTTCGTGTCGAGCAGGTATTGCACTTCCGCGGTAAGATCCTAACTCATCTTAGCCCAAATCACCTTAAAGTGAAATTACATAGAATTCTTCGCGAGCACGGACGACGTATAGCAGCACGCTCAGCGTGTCCTCTGGGAATGACATCGGTTTGCCCATTTGAAAATATTCGGTGAGTTTAATCCTGAGGAGATTGGTCCCTTAACGTTGAAAGTTTCGGTCAGAATGTCTCATGCGAGGAAATATTACCCTCCTTAGCCACGATCGGGTTATTCGAAAGGACCAATGAGACTGCTAGGAGTATCTGCAAGGGAGATGAGAGTTTCAGGCATTTGAACATGTCATTCAGATATTCCGCGTATTTCTGATTTGAACATGCATGTTCGATTACCTAGAGAGGGCATGAGAGGCTGCTTTGGAGGAGAAAGGGGTATAAACCTGTGAAAAATAATCAAGGAAGATTGCTTGACTGCTGCAGAGGGTCAATCGTTGAGTTAAAAACTGCGTTTTGAATTGGTCTTTGCTGCCATTTTGAACTTTCGGATCTTTGAGGTCCAAGCCATCGAGCAGGCACAGAAGTAAATATTTCTCGCCTTCACTGCCCAATGCGTTCACGGTCTAGAGGAGAGGGGAAGAGGTTAGCAATGGGAATAATTGAGAATGGTGGGGAAAAAAGAATGATGAGTTCGACGAAAAGAAAAAATTACTGTAAGAATTTCTGTTTTGACGTTTTTCATGCCTTTCTTGGTTACAAGTCCCTGAACCAGAGAGGCTATTTGTTGGTACATTGCTTGGTTCAAGCTAATACTCATTTTTTCTGAAGTTTAAACCATCAATAATAGGGGAAGCATATCAAAAAGCAAATTTGATAATTATTAATTTCAAAGCGCAGTGTTGAAATATCGCAGCATATTTCGTAGGCATTGTTATAATTCAATTTTCTTCAGAAAACACATCTGTTTGGATGGGATAAATGTCCAACAGCTCTATTATTTACGAAATTGACTTCGTTATTTGCCAATGATGTGTTTGATATAAAAATGGCGCTAATCATATTTAAATTGAAATGACTCATTCTCAAAGCAGATGCTATGTTGCTTCCAAAAGTAATTACTTATCGAAGGAATACCAGTCTGCAATAGATGTATCATAATATGTCATTTTTTAAGTTCACCAAAGAGAAATCAAGCTCGTTTAGCGTTTGATGATTTAATTTCATAGGGATTTCATAATCTAAACGCTATTATATTGAAGCAATACTATATTCCAGTTTAAATGCTAGAATTGTAAATGAAGTTTGAGCATTTCCCACATATTTTTTATGGTTAATTGGAGTATAAAAATTTTCATTTGATAATGGTCGAAAAATGAAAGAGAGAAAAAAATCGTATTGGCCAGATGTAATGTTGCATGTGGCGAATTTAGTTTTCGAGGAGGACTTCTTTCAGAGATGAGGAGGAGCAAAGCACGCAAAAAGATATTGAATTACCTGCGTTTTCTTTTTTATTTAATTATTTCCGATTAACTTGGTAGTAGGCTTTCCTAAAGCAGTCAGTCTATGATTCACCTGATAACCCATCTATTTGCAAAAATATTGAGAAACTTTGAGACTTGATCATGTAGAGGTAGGGCTTCGCGATAACTTTGTATCACCAGTGTGATCATAATATAATGATTTTTCTATATTCGAGCTTGCTTTCGTATTCGTTTTGGTAAAGAAAATAAAATTAATTCAACAATTAATTTAAATTTTCTGCTTCGAAGCTTCAAACTAAACTGCAGGGTTCATGACTTCTACAAAGGACCCAACGAATTCGAAACCTCTAGGCACAGCTGGGAAGGAAGCGCTTGATGCTGAAGACCTAGATAAACTAACTCGCTGCATACAGAACCGCGAAGAGAATATCATTGAGATTCTTGTTCTGACAAACAAACTAAAAACATCAACGAAAGAAACTGTTTCAAAGGATGAGCTCAAGCAGATTTCCGGCCAGTTTATCGAAATTGAAAATCTTCGAATGGAAGTTGAGAACAATATTCAAAAGAAATACATTGGGATTAAGCTCAGCGATGATCTTTCCACCAAGTAAATTTGTTAGTCGCTTCATCCAACTTGAATTGGTTAGGTTACTAGGGAACTTTGTCAAGAAAATTTTGAAATTGACGCAAGAACTCAAGGAAAAAATCAATGGGCTAGGTTTGCAAGAAGAAGGAGTGAAATTTTTGAACTTGCTGCCGAGTTTTGAAGAAACGTTGAAGATGATGGCGACTTGCAAGCAAATCGCGTTAGACTTTCTGATAGGTTTCATTGTTAAATCCTCAAGAATGAGATTTGAGAGAGAAATAACTCGTTTAAAAACAGCTCAAGTTTCTGTTAAAAAAGTCCCGCATGTCGCAATGAACCCGAAAGATATTGCAAAAACGGGGAATTTGAAGTCTTGTGGGGTCAGCACGCTCTTAACAACTGTTGGTGGTGATTATTTAAAGAGGCCAAACTCTAGAGGTCAGCCGAAATCAGCAACGGATGATAGAAAATTTAAGCAAGACGAGGCAGTGGATGAGAAGGGTATTTTCAGCCATAAATCGGTAAAAACTCAACAGAAAGGCTTGCAATTCGATGGTGTTTTGCCAGTTGAAAAGGAAATGCAATTGAATCAAAAAAAGAGTCCCAAAATGCCAACAAAAGCGCCAATTGAAGAAGCAAAACAGAGCAAGAACGCTCAAGTATCGAATGCTGAAGGTGAAAAAAATATAAAAAAGAAGAAACAGAAAAAGATTGTCTCTGAATTTTTTAAAGCCTACCAAATTCTCAAGCAAGACGCGAGACTGCTTCCTCCGGTTTTCAAAGCGGAAAATTCAGCAGAAGGCTTGATTGATAAAATCTATGCAGATTTGGTGAAGTTCAACACGGAAATAAAGAAAAGCAGAGAAAATTATGTCAAAAAATATACAGAAATAAGAGGAGATTGTTTGGTATTGAGTCACAAATCACGGCCAAATACGGCCGTTCTAAGCGAATCATCGAATCTAAGGTTAAATACATTCGATCAGGCTGCTCGTCCAGCAACTGCAGAAACGATCGAGATTATTAAAAGTACCGATAGGACTATCTATTCAATAATCAGATCAGCGGGCCCTCAATTAACAGCCAATATCTGTATCGGAAACAATGAAAATATTCCAAAACCTGAAGAGTTGACCTACCAGCCCTTCCAGAGTGATAGTCCAGAGAAAAATCCGCAGCAACCTGTAAAGCTCACGTCTACTCCGAAATTTGAAAATTCCAAATGCTCTAATTTTAAGAAATCGTCAGTTCCAGTTTCTCCAAAGGGGCGCTTAGCCTCGCCTTTAAATTCTCTGAGGAAATCAAACGAATTTTTTCCCAGAACAATTCCTAAAGCGCTTTCAACAAGGCAGCGAGAAGAGAAAGACCCAGCCATTCCGAAACTTGCGGTTGTTTCTGAAATAAAAAAAGATCCTCCAACCGCGTCACTCCCTATCAAATCGAATCCGAAGACTCAGAGTAGTTCCCTCAAAAGCCCACAAAAAAGCAGGAGTATCGCCACTAATTTTTCCTATCAAGCAAATAAGCAGTTCGAAAAACTGTTTACCCGTCCTTTCGGAATGAGCGCAGGTGGTGCCGAGTCACGACCGCCCGTCCCAAGCCGCTCTAGGACAGGAACTTTACCAATAAACTCACCAAAACACGAACTAACAACCCTTTGAAAAAACATCGATTGCTCATGAGATTAATGTAATAAACCAGATGACAACACTGATTTTTTTCTCTATTTATATTATGAGAACGCAGGCGAGGACTGAACGAATACCGCGTTCACTCCTGCTTATCATTTATTTATTTCATGTCCTTAAAAAGACGCATTTGGGCCATTTGATAGTGGACAGTTGCCCTATTTTTTTGAATTTATTCAATATTTTTTTCGAGGGATTCGTTTACATTTACCGAAATATAATCAACATAAATTAAAATAGTATGGATAACAAAAAAACTCGAAGCTCTGCACGATCAAAACGAGTCAGCAGCGGCTTAAAGGTCGTCGACGCTGAGTCCAGAAACTACGTCATACAATCAAGAATCGACGCTCTCGAGAGCGATTTTTACGAGTCACCGAATCGACTCGCAGAAGATCAAAGCGAAGACGACTACGATTTCGAAGACGAGCTTGACGACAAGTCTAAGAAAATCAAAAAGAAGAAGAAAGTCAAAACTGCGAAGAAGAAAGCGAGGAAGGACAACTATATCGTCAGAAACCTGAACCTTAAGAAGGTTCTTCGAGAAGAAGGCATCGATACCACCGAAAGCAAAGAAAGTAAGTTCCCAAACTTCGAGAACGTCAAGAGCGAGCCGCCGAAATACCCTGCGAGGAAATTTTGCTCGATTTGTGGAAACACTGCGAATTATACTTGTCCTAGATGCGGAGAGAAGTATTGTAATCTGAGATGTCACGATGCTCATAAGGAAATTATGTGTTTGAAATTTGATGCATTTTAGTCTCGTTTGAAAGAGAGGAATATCGTTGTTTAATAACCCAATTTGCTGTTTTTGTTTGATGGTGCATGTGTTATACCTTCACAACAAAATTTTTTCAGAAATGCAGGTGACCATGCCAATATTTGTGTATTTATAGCGTGATAGACTCATCTGAGTGATAGCAAAGGTTAATTTGATTTACCTGGGAGGTTTTTCTTAAGTCATTGATAATTCTAAATTATAGTTCCACAATCGGTGCTACTGTAATATCTAATCAAGAATAAATTAATTACGAGGGTATCATCGATAAACTGAAGGCAATGTTCGACCCAGAGCAACTCTATGGAGCCAAAGTATTTCTGAGAAGTTACGCCGACGCGATCGAATGCATCAAGTAACGTTCTCTTTCGTTTATTCCTTTCTGACCAACCGTCTTCCAGGCAATCCGCAGAAAGAACTGAATCCTTGAAAAGATACGAGGCTGTGATGAACAGAATTATCCAGGCCAAAAACACCGATGAAGTAGCTTCTGCGTCTTACCCGTGTCGTCTAACGGAGCTTTTTGTAGATTAACTTCGAGTACGATAAAGTTATCAAGGGACCCAAGTTCAAAGAAATGAAAGAATACAAGCTCTTCCAGTTTTCTAAGTAATTATCTCTATGGAGTTCAAATAAAGCTAATCTTTTTCCGCTATCAGCTATGTCTTCAAGAAATATTTCCCAACATTCGATGGGTACACAGGAGACTATGATGGACTCAAAAAGCTTTTGAATGAGGGCTATGACAAGTTGAGAAAGGACGCTGGAGAGCAATAACCTTGCACAGGATGTACTTTAGCGTGAGATGCATTTGTTTCATTGCAAACATGAACTGCGCCTGCGTGTAAACACTAAAACCCATCGGTTATTGACTTCATAAACCCTGAGAGACAAGAAAAACAGCTTCTTTTACTAAATAACGTCTTATCATTAGCTACCATTACAGCTCTAGGAGAAAATTGTGGCTTTTTAGAGGGAAATATTACAATCATAGAAAAATATTCATTAGCAGTTGTATTATGATCATTGATCGTCCTAACTAGATCATGTAGGAGGTTTAAGGCTCGCATTGTAAGCATTTACTAAATGGCTCTAAGGGAAAAGATGTATTCAATTAGGCGTTCGATAGAATTTTGTTTAGTTGATTTACGGCTAATTTTTCAATTTTCACTACCGACTGATTAAGAATATGTATGTAGTTTATTAATAGACGGACGGACTCTTTTACAGAGTGATCTTAGCGGTCTTCTTCTTGAGATACTCAATAGCGATCTTGTCGCCTTGTTCTTCAAGGAGTGGAAGGAGTGCATTGTAAACCTATTATTTTAATATGAAATAAGCCAGCAAAGATATAAAATTTCTTACTCTTTCATGGTATTCATTGATGTAGTCAACGTCAGCCTTGGTCAACTGAGAGTGGTCAAGGAGTTCTCTTTCATAAGGGCAGAGAGTGACGTTTTCGAAACCGAGGAATTTGCCGTCGTGTTTCTTGACGACAACCAAGATGTTTTCAGTTCTAATACCGAAACCTCCAGCCTTGTAGTATCCAGGCTCTATATATGAAAGCATTATTAACTGAAAAAATAAGTTAGGCTTCATACCGTTGGTCACGACCATGCCTTCCAAAATAGGCTCAGATCTGTACTTGCTGATTCCGTGTGGTCCTAATCACATCATGGTTAATGAATTGGTCTTTCAAAAAGAGTTCAGATCATACCTTCATGGACGTTCAGGAAATAGCCGACACCGTGTCCAGTACCATGGCCGAAGTCCAATCCTTTCTAAAAATTCACTGTGAGTTTACAAAAAAGCTGTCAATTTACAGTCCAGAGATGTCTTCTGGCCAAGACATCAATATCAGCTCCGCTGTAAGTTCCGTTGTTAGGGAACGTAACTCTCTCAACGTCCAAATTACCCAAGAGAACTCGAGTAAAGGCGTCTTTTTCTTCGTCAGTTGGTTTACCAAAGTGGGTGGTTCTTGTGATATCGGTAGTACCGTCCCTATTATATGCATAAGATACCATTGAATGAAATCCATTAGAAGGTAATTGAATTACAAGTATTGACCGCCTGAGTCAAGGAGGTAGACTTCCTTATTGTTCAGGACAGCGGCTGTCTTTTCTTCAGGCTTGTAGTGAACGATGGCTCCGTTAGATCCGATTGAGGAGATTGCTGGGAAAGACAATCCCTTGTTGAGCTTTTGCTCGTAGCGGATCGAGTCGAGCTTCTTAGCGCCAGTGTATTCAGTGATGTCGTTCTTGCCCTCAACGTTAAGAGCGTGGTCCAACCAAGCGAAGTATCTAACGACAGCAGCACCGTCTCTGACATGGCAATCTCTGAATCCTTGGATTTCTCTAGCGTTCTTGATTCCCTGTGTACAAAAGGCAATTCAGTTAATTGCATTCAAGTGATTGGACGAAATTACCTTGAGATGCTCAATGATGGATCTGTTCTTGCCAATAAGAGCGTCTTGGTTCTTGAAAGATTGATAAAGAGCAGCATTGCAGCCTGATCTGTTGACATAGGTCTTTGTTTCAGTGTTAGCAACAGTCTCTTGAACGGAATCATAAGGCTTGACGGTGATATTGAGTCCCTTGAGATAGGTCTTCACCTCCTCGGACAGTCTGTCCTCTTGGATGAAGAAGGTTCCAGATGGGTTAATGGCATCACCTCCGAAATCGTAACTTAACCAGAGATAGGAGATGATCAATGGAGTGCATTCAGCGTCAGTGGCTCTAAGGTTCAAGGTCCCTGAGAGGTCATGTGGTTAGAGGGATCATAATGAAGAGCTTTGGCTTACAGGCAATTTCACAAAGGTCAGTCACGAGGTAGTTGACTGCTCCAGCGGCTTTCAACTCCTTTCCGATGTTTTGTAACTTTTGCTTTGCTGATTCACCGGCGTAAGAGTCATCCAAAATGTAAACTTTGGTTTGAGGGACTGGAGGTCTTTCAGTCCAGATTTTGCCGACTAGATTCTCCTTCAATGGCTTGAATTCGATTCCTTTGTCCTTGAGGTACTTTCCTCTGGCTTCAGCGGTGTCTATTTGTTGTGTTTTAGGTTAGTAATAGGCTTTTTTTTCCGATGATTACCGATTGTGACAAGGAGTGGGTCATAGCCGCAGGTTTCGCCGGATTTGAGGTTGCTGGCAACCCATTCGAACCAAGTTGGCTCTCCTTTAAGCATTTTTCTCATCTCCCAGCCAGCTTCTAATTGTTTCTCGGCCTAATATTGAATGGTTAATCGGATAAGAGGCGTTAATCGACTCACTTGTAAGAAATATCGAGAGTCAGTCCAGCAGAGGGCTTGGTTTTGAGTGACGACGCAAAGACCGTTGGATCCAGTGAATCCGCTGATAAATGCGATCCATTCATCAGAAACTGGGACGTATTCGGTCTACGTATCACAGGTGAGGAATACATTGCAAGGGTGAAAATTACCATGTGAGGGTCGGAGTGAGGAACAATGTAGGCCTGAACGTTTTGTTCAGCCATGAGAGTCCTGAGGGACTTCAATTTTGATGAAGCTTCCACCATTGTAGTTTTGATTTTCTGATTAATTATCAAAGATTTCGTTGTTCTGAAAGATAAGAAAGATTCAGACGTGGATATTTAATTTGGAATTTTAATTTAATATGGTAAAACAGCTGAGCTTCTCTTGTGATTGAAAAATGCAGAAGTACAATGAGAACTTTTTTCCATTTCTCCCTAGAATAGACCAAAAGTTTTACCTTTAGAAAATGCTTGAGAAACTTCTCCTCGACATTCTTAGATCCGAGTCCCCATGGAAATCATTGACTTGTAGTTTCATTCGAAACGCTAGTAGAGCAAGCCAGTTGAATTTGATTAGTCTGATCGTTCAATTTTGCAAGCAGGCCATCTTATTTGAGAAAAAAATTAATCCATTTTGGAAGAACATTTAGATATTTGAAGTGCTCAGAGTGAATGATTCCATTAAATCCTTCGAGTGTTTTAATTTTTCTGCTATACCATCATTGCATCAGAAAAATCGCTCCCACCGCGAGGTCAATACTGATAGTGTCCCTGTCTTAGTTAGAGCTGGAAATGCTGTTACTAATAAATAATGATTTAATGGGAGCTGCGGGTTGGCTTTAAGAAGCAGATTATTTGATATTTCTTCAGAAGAATATATCAATACATAATTTTTCATTGCTCCGATCGTACAGCATTTTACAAAGAGGCCTACTTATGATGCTTATGATGTAGAAAAATATCTATTTCTGGTGAGCAATTACAAGTTATTCTTTTTGAATGTGTCAAGGCTAAATTGTGTAAAATTCACTGAATAGTAGATTAGAAAGAAGCATGTATTACTAATAATATTATTATTCCGTAATGACCATGTTGACGCCGAGTAAAAACTCTGCCTCACATCGACGATTAGGTCAACTCCAACTATGAGACTCAAACTTAGCACCTTCCCTCAAATAATTTTCAATTTTGTGAGTAAGATTGACGCTACTTATACCTATTGACGAATTATACTAGTTTCTAAAAGCCATGCAGCAATTTTATATAATTCTGACTCGAATTCGCTGAATTAAACTATTCGATTGATTTTTGATATCTTATGCTTCATAAGAAAATCGAAAAAATAAATCCATTAATTTCATGCACAACGCAGAAGAGCGCCGTTTCCCAGAAAGAACTCCCACTTTCACTCCAATAAAACCCTCTCGCTCTCTCGATACTCCGGAAGGCAAGGCAATGAAATGGAGGATATTCGCAGTGTCATATCTCTCTTATGCCTCTCTCCATGCAGTTCGAACTTCCTGGGCCTATGTCAAAGCCGATGTCAGTCGGGATTTAGGCTGGTCTCTGATATTCATGGGGAACCTTGATATGTGTTTCCTGCTTGCCTACGGCTTCGGACTTTTCGTGAGCGGAACTATTGGAGATTATATCAATAGAAGAAAATTTCTCGCGACTGGGATGTGGATGGCGTTTGCGGGGTATTTCGTAATGTCGACAGCGAGTAGCTTAGAAGCAATCAAGGGCTGGTTTGTGAGATTGGCGTTCGCGTTCAATGGATTTGGCGAGTCAACAGTAGCTAAATTATTATAAGTGAGTTTTTAAATGTTCGAATAGGGCTGGCCTGGACATATTGCGCTGATTGGGGCGTGGTTTTCTGGGGAACACTTGAAAACAACAATGGTACGCTGAAAACTCTCAATATATTGATATAAACATGTTTCGTGTATTGTAGGGACTATGGAGCTCATGTCAAAACGTAGGGAACGTCATCGGTCAGCAGCTGGGTCATTTTTTGGATGTAAAGTCGAATCCAGAAGCCGGAGTTTCCATTGAAGAAGCTGCATGGAAATGGGTAATTTTACCTTTTGCGAATACCTGTTGAGAATATAACTATTAGCCTCGGGTCATCATGGCGGCCAGTTTCTTAGTCGCAGTTTGCGCAACCCTCATCACAATGTATGTCTACCACGATCCTGAAGAGGCTGGTTTTGTGAATCCTCATCCTCATACACGAAAGGAATTAGAATTACAAGGTAAAACCTTAAGTTATATGATTACCTATTAAAGCGTCATTCTATAGAGATGCATCCTCATCCACATAAAACTTTCCATGAGCTTGAGCACCACCAACGTGATGAGCCTCTTCCTAGTGGAGAGCTTAAAAGCAAATTGATGGCTAAAATCAAAAACGGGTGTCAGCATTTCACTGAAGTTTGGAAAATACCAGGGTAGTTATGTCTGATTATGCTTCTCTAATCCAACGTGATCAGCGTAATTACCTACGCGCTATGCTTTGCAGCTACGAAATCCGCTGGTTATGGTGTCATGTTTTGGCTGCCTGTCTACCTCCAAAAAACCATCGGCTTTACTACAGTACTATAAACGTTCTTTAGAAGAGCTAACTTTAAATATCACAAACAAAAAGGAAATAAGTTGGCTACTACTCGCCTACGAGACAGGGCAATTACTTGGAGGAGTTACTGCGGGTTATATTTCCGACCGACTTCGCTCAAGGTAAGCTGCCTTTCCAAGGTGTTCAGAAAGAAATAATTCCTGTTCACGCAGAGCGCTTGTCCTACCGTTCTTTCTGTTCACAGGCGTTCTGGTATTTATGATTCTAACAGGGCTTACCAAACAGAATTATACTATGTTCTTATTTTGTCTCTTTCTTGCTGGGCTATCGATAGGAGCTCCTTATAATCATATTAATGCTGCGATAGCTGCTGATCTCGTATAAAAAATTGAAGTGATTCTAGAGACTCATGTACTAAATTATCACAGGGTACGAGCGAAGTTACTAGCGACCGAAAAGGTGCAGCCTCGGCTATACCAGGCATAATCGACGGAACTGGTTCGCTACTAGCTGCAATTACCAATCAATTAATTCCTTTTTTCGGTGGCAGCGTCTTTTGGATTTTTACAGGTAAGCTTGCCATTATTATTAACAGAAAATGATTAAATGACAACAGGATTTTGTTTCCTTGGAGGAGCCCTTCTTACCCCAATGGCAAAAAAGGAGTATCATAGGCTTCAGGCTGGAGAAGCCTTCCTTCGAATTGAAGATGGAGGATCTAGCCATTAAATTCGACTCTAATTCAGACGACATAAATGGGAATAATAAGCCTAAATTTCAGAACTAAAGGCTAAATTATAATCAAGAGGATCCGCATGTTTTTTCCTCATGTTTTTAAATCGCAAGGTTTTGTATGAACTCTCCAAGTAACCCCAAGTAACAACGAAAACTAAGTTCATCTATAAAGTACTTTTCATCCCATCCCACTAAGAGTGTTTTGTTGCTCTGTGAAAACTTGCAAATTTGAATATGATTTTCAATGTATCTTTTATTAGTGCAGATAATGCACTGCAAGTTGGACTTCGAATCAGTTTCTCCTATACTACCTTTCATCTCTTTTCAGAGAGACTCTGTTGATCTGTATTTTCCTATGTAACGTGACTTCTCTTTATGGTTCTCAAAGAACCAAACGCAAATTCAATGATATATAAAAACTCTTTCCTAATATAGTCCCAAATACAGCAGACTAACTTCATCCACACTACTCTATCATTCTAGCCGCTTTTACTGTTCTCTTTAAATATAATAGACGTGCGAAGGCATTTTGCTCTCCATAAAGTTAAAAATCTAATATGAGGTTCAATTTACGAGAGATACGAATCTAATAACGATTCACATTTAATTCCCAATAATTGCTCTATTACTCATGCAATTTGAAAGGGACAAAATTCCTAGCTTCGGTCCACAGAAAACCCTGCTTTCCCTCGATAGTCCTGAAGGGAAGGCTATTAAACGACGGGTATTCATCGTCTCATACCTCTCTTATGCTTCTCTCCACGCGGTCAGAACGTCTTGGGCCTATGTCAAACCAGATGTCAGCCGAGATTTGGACTGGTCGATGATATTTATCGGAAACCTTGATATGCTCTTCCTGCTTTCCTATGGCTTGGGACTCTTTATTAACGGCACAATTGGAGATTATTTAAACAGAAGGAGATTTTTAGCAACTGGAATGTATATGGCTTTCGCTGGCTATTTTGTCATGGCGCTGGCGGGCAGCCTGCAAAGTATAAATGGCTGGTTCATGCGACTCGCATTTGCTTTCAACGGATTCGGAGAATCAACGGTAGATAAACCTCCAGTGCAAAGTGTTAATATTTTCTCTCATAGGGCTGGCCTGGGCACATCTCGTTGATAGGAGTTTGGTTTTCAGGTGACAGTCTTAAAACAACAATGGTAGACTTCTTTCCTTGCAAATGTACAGAAGAATAATGATGTAATTGTGATTTAGGGGATATGGAGCACTTGCATAAACGTGGGAAACGTCATCGGCCAGCAAATAGGTCATTTTTTGGACGTAAAGCCCAATGAGGCAGCTGGCGTCACAAATAAAGACGCAGCATTTAAATGGGTACGCTCTATTCAAGGCATTAGTACTGATAATTGAAAAAATTAGACTAATGTCATCTTGGCATCAAGTTTCTTGGTCGCGCTTTGCGCGGTCCTCATCTCGCTTTATGTCTATCACGATCCTGAAGAGGCTGGATTTGAAAACATCGATACTCCAGTCGAAAGAGAGCTGCAAGGTATGAAAATATTTCAGTGCAAAGTAATAGATAAACAAAATACCCAGAGATAAAGACGATTTCCCGTTTCGCTTCAAGAGATTGCGAGCACCAGCACCAGCTGCCTACATCTCCAAGAGTGATTAAGGATAAATTAATGACGAAGATCAATGCAGGCTATCAACATTTTTTGGAAGCTTGGAAGATTCCCGGGTATCAATGAGCTAGCACGCACAGTTATCTAATGTATATTGCGATTAGAGTAACCACTTACGCGTTGTGCTATGCAGCGACGAAGTCCGCGGGATATGGAATCATGTTTTGGCTTCCGACCTATCTCCAGCACACCATTGGATTTACCACGGTATGATTTTCAGCTCCCTCCAATGGCTTATCATCTCTGTCAATTTTAGCAAATCAGTTGGCTTCTACTGGCGTACGAAATGGGCCAATTGCTTGGAGGTGTGACTGCGGGTTACGTATCTGACCGACTTCACTCAAGGTAAAAACATCTTTAATTGAATGAGGTAATGACAATATATTTGTCCAGAGCGTTGGTCCTACCGTTCTATCTTTTCTCGGGAGTCCTCGTTTTCATGATACTCACAGCGCTTACCAAGGATAATTACTTCATGTTCCTATTTTTCCTGTTTCTTTCTGGAATATGTATCGGAGCGCCCTACAATTATATCAATGCTGCAATAGCTGCCGACCTCGTATCAAACTCCCAAAATTTAGGTGCTCATGTAATAACTTGCCATAGGGTACAACAGAGGTCACCGGAGAGCGAAAAATCGCAGCCTCGACGATCCCAGGCATAATCGATGGGACCGGGTCGCTGTTGGCTGCAATAACGAATCAGTTAATTCCGTTTTTCAGTGGAAGTGTGTTTTGGATTTTTACAGGTAATAATTCTATTGGTGTTGATTAATTTACGATTTTTCAAAGGATTTTGCCTCATTGGAGGCTCGCTGCTTGTTCCTCTTGCAAAGAAGGAGTATCTTAGGCTCCAATCAGCTGGTCTTCTTTCAAATGAACACTTGTATTGAACAAGAAGTTTTTTCTATAAATCGGATATTAGAAGAGTCTAATGACTCAAAAGTTGTAAATATATGTGCTATAGAATCAGATCAATTTCATAAACATTATGGTGATTTATTCCCGAGTTTTTGAACTAAGGGTTTAAGCTCGATGTATTCTAAGGCCAAGTATCTAGAGGAATCAATTTGATCGTTGAATTATACGGTGAAAAGATTTTTTTTGCCGTTGTGTCAGTATTTTTATCCAACATCTTTGAACCTTGTGTATCATGTATCTATATTGTTACGCCCAGGTCGCAAAGGGCACTCTGAACTCCCTTACTTCCACTACATTTAACAAATAATTTTCGTAATATCTAGCTAAGGACCGTTGATTTTCGAATTCTGTTGAGCGAAAATTGCGGTATTACGTAGCTTTCAGCAATATAAAGCATGGAAATTGCAATTGCGAATCTGATTATTATGCATCATCGCAATAAAAGACTGGAAATTAACAGATAATCCGGAGTAAAAGAAGCAAGCGGAATGTCAGTGTGTTAAGCTATGTCTATACAAATCGCTGAAAAAAAGCATTAGAAAAGCGTGTATTGTAAAGAAAGATTTTACTCTATCAAAAGTGACATGGTGTTCTGGAAGCGTTCTGTCCTGTCTTGGCCGCTGCTGGAATTCTAATCCCGCAAATTATCAAAGGATGTTTCCAACAATAACTAATATTACCAATCTCTTGATAAGGAATTCTCGTTTCATGGTAATGAATCCGCTCGGGTTCATGGACTTTCAATACTATCAAGGCTAAATTACATATGAAAGCAATAATTTTGTTACTCTCGATTTCTCTTTGCTCAATCCCATGATTGATTTTGTTTTTTAACGTCGCTGCCAATGATCCTTTAATTTACGTTATAACCGCTCTTGCGAAACAAAGAAAAACTTACCTGGCTTTGTTGCAATGTCAATACCTCGGTGACTTCCCCTCATCCCATCACTGGTGGAAAGCAACCCCTTCGCCTCAGTGTCATTCGTCGCTTGATAGAGACCTTTAGTATTATTTTCCGAGGGCTTCGCTTCTCTCTCGAATATTCTTATGGGAAATGGCCCAGAGCTTTCTAACACTATCATTTGTTAACTAAACGGGCATTCAATGCTCTTACATGCTCTCTCGTCCTGATATAATTTAAGAACGGCTTCATCAGCAGCTTTCTACAGTTTCATTCAGGACAATATAACAAAGCAGTGCTGTTACCTGCCACTTCTCTATTCTTTGGTACGGAATATCTTCCTTTTCTTGCGGCAATGGGCGCCTCTTCCTCATTTCTTCGTTCTCCTCTTCCACCGTTTTATACAGCCTTTTTGGAGGGAACCTGCCTGATAGCGCATGACCATATACTGTCACAAAGTCAACTTCTCTAAGATCATAAGGTTTCGGTTTCTCTTCCTCTACCTTTATTTCCGGCTCTACAACTCCTCTCTCCCTAGCTAATCTCTCTTCCCTCCTGCGAATATAATCCTGGTAACGCTCTAAATCTTTAATCCTTTGTCTCGCGTATATCGGAGCAGGGGATTTCAACTCAGCAGCAGGCTCTTTTTCAGTAATTTGCTCCGGTTTGGGGGAAGCAACTACCTCAGCACGAGTCTTTTCTGGTGTGGCTTGGATTTTTGTCCTTGGCACAAGTTCTTTTTTAGGGGTTTGCTCCTCTTGAGAGGGAATGGCCTCTTCCCGAACCTCTTTTTTTACTGGATTAACTTGGATTTTTGTCTCTGGCACAGGCTCTTCCTCCGATTCAGCGTCTTTTTCAGGTGCTTGAACCTTTTGCTTTGTAGGAGAGACGCTGCCTGTAGGAGAAACATCGCGTTGTTGGGTAGATCTCGCGGCAGTAGATTTGCTACGCAACAACTGGGCCGATTTGTTCAATTTATTCAATTTTTTGCGATTATATTGGTCTTTATATTCAGAGGTAAAGTTCTGGTAGACTGGTGGCTTAGGCTTCGAACCAGGCTTTCTTTTCTTCTTTTCTTTTATGGTCGCTCGAAGGATAGCTTTCCTCGCATGTTGGTCTTCAAGCGCCTTAATCTCTTCAGGATCAAATTCATAAAAAGCTTGTTTCCCATCGGGACTATAGGAAAAGTTTCTGTATTGATCCATTTTTTCGGTTGCCCAGTGATCGATCGTCCGATTCATCTTGAATTTCAGCCTGTTCTTTATGCTCTGGGAGATTAGACCGGTATTCGAGGTCCGATAATTCCAGACTTCGTTTTCTTCGTCTTTCCAATTCATTATGGCATCCCTTTAAGTCCGATTAGATTGAATTAGCGATGAAGTTTTACATTGAAGGTTCTTTGACTCGTTTTTCTAGAGCTGATATTCCATGGACTGGTTCTATAGCGCATAATTAAGGGAATTTTCAACGAATAAAGAAGCCAACCTTTCTTAATTTCCTCTTGAACGCGAGTTTGTGAGGCAGTAGACGCTCTCGGTTGCGAATCTTTCTTCGGTAATCGGTCGGACATACTGAGAAATTGTTAAAGTATCTCAATAAAATTTATTTATCAGAATATCAAAGATAAGCAATACTTCTGAGTCAAATTGCCTCGCTTAGATTCGGCAGGCTCTGTGAAGCTCACCCCCAACACAGTAATATTTAAGAACCTAATAACGCGCAAGAAGGTTGAATGATGATGAGAGAGTGAGTCAATTCGTTATATTTTTGAAAAAACTTTATCAACTCTTCATTTAGAGGAAAAAGGCTAGCACTAATCAACATTTCGAGGACTTCCATTCGAAGGAAACGTTATTGCATAGTCCTGTAGTCTTTGAATTATAAAGTTGAGACGGAGAAGAGTGAAGCATAACAATACTACTTTCCATTGCTGTGCTTATCGCATTAAGATTTATTTCAAGAAAACAGAATAAACTCAATTAAATATTATTGAGAGCCTCTCATAAAAAAAAACAAAACGACTCCATTATTTGTTTGGTAATATGGCAGAACCAGGCCAAAACGACTTCCGAAGTAAATCCACAATAGATGCGAACAACGCCATTAAACTCTTCAACCAGGCAGTTTAGGGAACTATAAGGGAGTTATGCTCTGCGCTAGACCAAATGAAAACGTTGGTCCTGTTATCCAGAGGTAAGTCTGGGTCTCAGGTTGCACTTATTTAGCTATCGCAAAAAGACCATTCATTTCGAGAGTCGATCCCAAAGAGCCTCTTGGACTCACCCCAGCGAAGACAACCAAAATAGTTCACGTCTATAAACCTTATGGTACCTGCTTATTTCTTATTCAGAGCTCAAAGATTAAATTTCAGGAAGCGATCTCATTCTTAAGCGCCACCGAGCCTGGCTCGAAGAGTTCAAAGAGAGAATCCGGCAGAAAAAGGAGCTGGAATTAATCAGCAAGATCAACGAGGAGGAAAAATTCCATAAGGCATCGATAAAACCTAACTTCAATGATAGATTAACCTCATGAATAGATCAAGCAAAAGGCAGCGGAACAACGCGAGAAGATAAAAACATACAAAAACGAATTTGATAAATTGACGAAAGTGTTTTTGGGAACCGAAGTTGACCAGGACGCTCAATGCGAAAACGCAGAGACCAACAAGAGACAATTAACGGAAGAGCCAGCCCCTGAAAAGCCTCGCATTGAGGAAGTGGAACAGCAGCCTATCGCATCTGCCAAGTAGTTATTGAGGCATTATTTGTCGCTGAAAAAAATTATAAAGGCAAAGGGCTAACGTGAATATCGCAAGCAGTCAAGAGCTGGATAACCAAAAGGAACTTAAATTGTTAGAACAGCAAGCGAAAGAGCTTGAATCACAATTAAGCCCGGTTCCAGTAGATAGCATTTACACTACCATATTAACTCATAATCTCCTCAAAGAAAGCACGTAATAAAGCCACCAAAGACTTGAGCGAGAAGAAAAAGCCAAAATGGGCCTATTCTGAGAAACAACTCGAAGAAGATGAAGATAAGGAGGTTGATGAGCTTCTCCAATTTACCTCAAGTCTCGATTACGAGAAATACATTAATGACTTGGAAGTAGGTCTTTTGCATAAATGGGAGGTTAAACGAGAGTTTTATTAGGTGAAAAATATGGTGGCGAGCCTGAAGAAGAGGATCGATGAGCTGAGAAAGGAGGATGACTGGAAAAAGAAGATCGTTGAGCAATGGAACAATGAGGCTTCTGAAAAGCCTGAAAAGCGAAATCTAGCTAGCGAGAGGGTCAACACGGAGAAACAAGAGGATGCTCAAAGCCGTATGTCAGAGGCTACGAGCGTGGCGTCTGAAAAAACACACAGTAATGATGATAGCAATTGCTGAGTTTATGAAGAAATAGGCAGTATTAAGAGTTTGAAAGACCAGATTGAGAAAAGAGAGCAACATAAGCAAGAGTGGGACAAAACCGTAAGAAAACCCTTTCATTGTTGGGCGTTTATTGGTGAACGTGAATATATCATAGTCCAATCCTGAGAAGAAACAAGCTACATTGGAAGAGCGTATCGCTAAGCACATCGCTGATGAAATTCTGCGAAACAATTCGGTAAGTTGTCAGATTAAGAGACATTCTCATTTTTCCCACTTTTAGTCCCTCAGACACGTGCACTCCAATCTGTCAATTCGTCGAATACTCGAACAAGAGGCTAGACAGCATTTGGAAGGTAAGAAAATAGTTAAAGACAATCATGCCTTATATTGTCATAATAAAATTCTACTAGCGAGTAGGTCGATTCAGAAACCGAAATTTGTGGAAAACAAGGAATATTTCCTGAGACGGGGCGACATCGATCCTTCAAACCTTCCTTACTTGCACCGTAACCCTGCTGTATAGTGTTGTAACCCGCAAATATTTCAACTTCATTGGGGTAAATGGATAATATACTTTTTATATCAGTTTTATTTTTGGATTACCTCGCACCAATCTTGAAGTTTCATAATCTCATCAATTGACTTTGAACTGAGGAATAAAGATGCAATGAATTTATCAAATTTCTTGAAAACATAAGAAAAATCCCTGATGATAGCACTGTTATCAAAAAAACAACAAATAAGTAAAAATCGTTCATAATTTTCATTTATAGATACTCCTTAAGTAGCTATAACAAAAAAAATATGCGATATCAGTTTCAATTCTAATTCGAGCCTAATGGAGGCTTTCTTTTACCTTGCCTGGCAGCTTGGCACAATTTATAATACTCCAGCTTGAATTCTTCGTAGTAGCCTTTGAACAGGTTCCTAAATTCACTATGTGAATAACACAAAATATTAATTTGAAAAAATAAAACTCAGATTTACTCAGGAGAAATATCGACTTTAAATCTCTGAGGCTTTGGTGATTTTTCCATGGCGCTGGCTATTTTGAATTTCAATTTCGCAAAAGGCAGGTGGTCAGGTGCAATCTCTGAAATTTAGATTAAGTTTTGATAACTCATGAAGGAAGTAAAGGTGAATACTATGAAATTATTAGATTAGACCAGGTAAGCAATTGGAATATCTTTACCCTGCTAAAAGATTTATCTGCTTGCTCTGGTTCAGCATAATCGCGCCTTTTTTCATTTGAAACTCCATTTTTTCTTCCTCCAGCAGTTTCTTCAGCTTCTCCGTGGGGGTATTCAACATAATCCTAGTCTCCATTACAGCAACAACCTCCAAAAACAAACTGACCTGGTCCTTTCTAAATCAATTTCGAATTTATGTTCTCTCGCATAGTCAATCAGATCTTTCGTATGTTGTCTCAACGATTTCTTGTACTTCGCGTTTAGACCATCCAAAACTTTTTCTTTTGAATGGAAAATATCAAGTATTAGTCGCTCTTCAATACTGCTTTTGAAAAATTTACTTAAATATTTCATTTTGAGCGTAAATTCAGCACCGACGCAGTCCTCTGCAATTTTTTCATGCACGTATTGCTGCTCTCGTTTCATCACAAAAGCTGAAGGAAGAATGAGCTCATCGCCTGAAAAGATACACGATTAATAAGAAAACAGCCCTCAAGAGCATAAAACTACTGAAAGTGGTGTAAGGGAGGATCGTGTCTTTGATGATCGACTCATAAGAGACTATTTGATTAGGGTTCTTTCTTTTGGACAGGGCGGCGGCATCCTTGATACTCGCACTCGCAATGTTAGAATCTTCTTTCCTCATCGTCATCGGAGACACTGATTCATTCAGCAAAGGAGTCGGAAGGAAATCCTTCTTAAGCGAGACGTGCGCTTGAGTCTTTGGAAGCAGCAAGTGAACTTGAGGATGAGGATGAGGCTGAACCGTTGTGATAATGTCTTCGGGAGGCGGAGAGGTGTGAGCTTGCTCGTCGTTAGCTCTTACAAAAATGCTTTTTCTTGCCTGAAGCCCTTGTGGCAAAAACGAGGTCCTTCGAAGCGTATTAGCGCTGCCAGGTGAATCAACCTCGGCGCTATGGCTTGTGGCAGGTCGGTGAACGTGGGGCTTATTATGTACAGTTGCATCGCTTTCCTCCTTTTGCATATTCATGGCAAGATTTCTCAATTTCCTATCAATAGTCAAGGAGTTTTCATTATATGATTCCCAATATAATTTACATAAAATCGAGCATAACCTCGAATTTCGACTTCGCATACTTATCAGTGACAAGCTTAGTTGTCGAAGTGCTCGTTTTTCTATTCGCTCCGAGCTCTTTGCTCTCTTTCGCGATCTTTTCGCGTTGTTTCGTCAGAGTGCTTTCGATTTTCGCGTTTTTCACATCAGCCATCAAATCCTTCTTTTTCGCCTTCCCCTCACACATTTGCTTGATGTAAAGATCCCACACGTACGTCAGTTGGCGGAAATGAAGTCTTTTGAGTTTCACGGACCAAATCATGAACTTTTGTGCCGCTATGACGCAGTTCCTGACGTAATGCAGTTTCGTTCGGACCTTCTTATACAATTCTTTCTTGATAAAATGCATATGGATTCTGCGGACCATCTTTCTTCTTTTAAACATGCGCCGCTTGTATAAGTATCTCAGGATGATAGTCCTTAGATTATGGAAGACGCTCGGAGCCAAATTCTTTATTCGCTTTGACAACTAAGCAGATTATAGCTCTGAGGCCCATTTAAAAGAACATTACTTGGTGCTGTCTCCATCTCAGTTGAATCATAGAGGCCTTCGAACTCATAATTTCTTGCAGTTTTATCATTTCTTTTCCTATATATTACGTAAAATAGAGGATTAGGAAGTCTGTTAGCAAGGAACTCAGTCAGCTTACGGTGAGTCACAGCGTGTCTGATGAACCCAATGACGATCTCTGCGTTAAAGTACGCGAGGAGGTTCTTTTGAAGGATGGTAATCGCCTCTTTACGTTTTAAAATATGCGCCTTCAGATTCTTGCATTCATCTGACTTCCTATACACGTCATCAGCAATTTTGCGGTTTCTATAGAAAATATGAGTTCCTCTTTCCTTCAATTCTGTCAGAATTACTTCTCCTGCATGATCAATGACTTCTTATGCAAGGCCAACGAGACTTTAACCTCTCGCTCAATCGATTTTTTCTGCAACTGCCGTTCTCGCTTTGCTTGCAATTCCTTTGAAAAGAACAAAATCATTAATCATTAATAACCCAAAGCTCCTTCACCTGCAATCGCCTGGATTGGTGTTCGAACCGCTCTTTCAACTGCTGTTCCAATTGAATCTGCTTATCCGGAATTTCCTCTTTGAGAACCGAGTACTGAAGCAGCCCAGACTTGAGCTCCGAGTAATTCGATTTAGCTGATTTCGCTGTCATTGGCCGTGTCTTGAACAGATTCACAAGTTTTCCATCCCCGCTTCTCACGGTCGATAATGTGAGGAGATTTATGTCTGTTGTAGTGACCGAATCGTTTCTTATCATTAGCCCTCTTGAACCCGGCATGTCTCCTTCCGTCCTCGTGTATCCTGGAGAGCTGGATCTTTTTCGATGGTAAATCGCTCCTTCCTTGAACTTAGTGACGCGGAAATGATGATCGGGTTGCCTCGCTGTCGAGGCTTCAAGTTCTTGAGTTCTCTTCGTTCGAACTTCCATCGCGTCATCGCCCTCCTTTTGCCTTTGAGCATTCTCTTTCTGTTGATTGTACACGATGTAGCCCGGATGCACGTCTTGATAGGTCGTTACGACCTCAGCGACCTTATCGAAAACATACGTAAATTTTTTCCCGCGGACGCTACCTGCTGTGGGAAGAGTGTCGGTCGTGCCAGCATCCTCAAAGAAAGGACAAATGATTTTCTTTTTTGACTTGACCTCTGGGTTGAGTTTCCTCGGCATAGGCTTTCCTAGCTTCAAATTAAACTTATTCTTATTTTTCTTAGGCTTTTTAGATTCCTCAGTCGGAAGGAACTCGATGGTATCCAAAGGTTCGGTCATTTGAGTGTCTTCATGCCGATAGGCCACAACTTGTGGCAGTTCTAAAATATTGTTTTTTGGTTCTTCTCTTCGGGCAGTGTCTTCGGTCCTCCAATGGTCCAACTGAGGCCGAGCGCTCTCACTTTGCGATTTATAAGGCAGATTCAGTGAATCTGCTGTGTCCCAGCGCACCTGAGGCCCATCAGTATTCACCTGTTGGTGTGATGGCATCATAAATGCATGCTGCTTCGCTTTACTATTCCTCTCAGCGTCAAAGACTGTTTCGCTGGTTCTTAGCGTTTGAATCTCTTGTTTACTTGGCTGAGCCTCGTCCTCTTTGATAAAATCGACTCGTTCCGTATGATTTGCGGCAGATACGATTGTTCGACGCTCACTCTTCTGATGGATAAAGAAATCTCTCGCGGTTGTAGATGAAGTCGGGCGCTGAGGGTTCATTACCATGGCAAAGTTCTGAATATTATTGCTCATTTCCGTTTCTTCCCTTATATATCCATGGGTCGGACTTTCATTTCCACTGACCCTTGCTATTTTATTAAAGCTTGATTTTTTATCCCTCATCGACTCTTGAGCTGTCTCTGGGCGGATCCTCTTCTGTGGCTGCCTTTCCGACTCTTTCTTCGAAGAAAGAACTGGAAGCGATTCAGGTTTCGTAAGAATCTGTGAAGTAGGTCCGAATTCCCCATCGAGAAGCTTCGAGCCGATGGTCTCAGTAGTCGGGAGTGTCTCTCTAGATTTCACAGTTCCAATCCTTTCCAGGTTCTCGTTGACCATCAGCCCCTTCTCGATTGCTCCGTTGGCGTTGTCTAATATCTCATAAAACGTCTCGAACTCTTTCAGCTCTTCTTCCACCGTCTTTTCGTCCTGAGGTTTGTTATTTTTCTTTCGCGCGGCTACTTTCTTCTCGTACTTGAAATCACTAAACTCCTTGAAATGTAAAATACGCTGGTGAATATCCAAAAGCGTTTTTTGCTGAAGCTCTCTGGTAGTGTTCGACTGCAGCTTTTGGTCGGGATCTGCACAGATAACAACGGTAAAATGATGCCCGCAGCCGAAATCGACGATAGTTAGCTCCTTCAAAGCTGTAACCCATAATGAAGCCGTTTCATTGCTCGGTTCAGTGTGGCCGAGGCACCCTTTATTACTTTTGTCCATGGTAGTTATGGAAGAAACTGTTTAGTTTAAATTACCTTTCACCCCACGTAAACAGTCTGCCCCTTCGATCAAGCGCGGCGTTATGGAACGGCCCGCTGACGATCTTCGTAAAGAAAGGCTCTTCTTCGTACTTGGGTTTCTTCACAGGCGATGAGGCTTCTTTTTGGTAAATCTTGATTTGTCTCGGCTTGTAAATGTCCTGTAGATTTCTTTTTAGACAAGAAGAGCATGAAAACATTACATCAGTGGTATTTTTTGAGTGTTTCATAATGGTTTCGATTTTCCCCCAGCTGTAAATCTTTCCTTCGCTCGTTAACGCGACAGAGTGGTTATATCCGCAGCTCGCTTGGATTATCTTATGGCCTTCGAGAGCTTTGATCTAAGCCAAATTCGTTAGAAACACCAGATTTAATAGCGGTTTGAAACCTGTTTCGGAAGGACTTCTTTTTGCTCGATGCCGTCCAGAGGATGCCCTAACTTCCCAAACTCAGGTGAGCCCCAGGAATAAAGCACCCCGCTTTGGTCCCAAGCCAAAGCATGCGATTTAGAAGCAGCGACGCCACGAATTTTGACTCTCTATTTAAGAAAAACACATTTTTCATGCTGAACTCTCCTTGCAATCTTACCATTAAATAGACCAGTATATAAGGGTTTGTGCCGGTTTCTTGTATGTTCTCGCGATCGAAATAAGACGTTTTGCCTATGCCGAGGTTCTCTCTTCCAAAAGCATACACTTTATTGTTGAGGATCTGCCAAATGGATGTGAATATGATCGAAAATGCGTATATATGCTTACAGCAAAAGAGTTTTGACTGCCGCAAACAACCGAACTGACATGCGCGGTGTGCGAATGGAAATATTTCCTTTGAAAAATATTCGGTACATGGAGGAATTAGAGCTTACTCTGCTTCCAAGTCATGATAGAACCCCTTCCGCGTGACTTCCTTCAGCTCTTTCTCAATAGATTCTTTGAATCTATTCTTATCAACTAGTTCTGGGGCGACCAGCTGATACTCACCAATGCCGTCTTAAATTTGCTTATTTTATATTTGCTAAGAGGAAACTGCATACCAACTAACAGTCGACCAGCAGAAGATTTGCCCCATCCGTACAACGAGTTGCTCGCTAAGAAATTATCAGGCTCGTTTCGCATTTTTTTTGTTAATTAAACCTGTAAGAGCCATTACATGATGCTCGCCGCAACTAACAGATATGACTTTTTTGCCGACCATCCCAGCGATTTTGCTCGGCTTAGACTTTCTCGTTGAAGTGGCTTGACAATAAATAAAAAACCGCTTTGCGATAAATGCGAATACCATCACCGTGTTGCCCAAATTGTCCGATGCCAAAGGACCATGGATCTCCATCAACTTGAATGGAATTTGTTATGATGGCTGGAAAGATGTCGTAAATACCGTCTGTCAGGATTGTATAGGATGCTCCACAGTTAACTTTATTGAATACTGGGCCTTGGGCCGTGTCTCCAGAGATGGACGGCTCAGAGGGTCTAATATAGTGCTTGTGAGACCCTGGTTTTGTATTTTTCGGGTCCAAGTTCACATAGAAGATACTGATAATAATGCAAATATTAAGGCATTTGGAAAAAAACCAGATCTTTTTTACCCGACATGGTTGGTTGGACTTAGCTCTGGTCCGAAGTTGTCATCACCAAAGTAGTAGACTGGAAAGAAAACAGAGTGAGCTTGTAGTTGAGGGAAATAAGAACCTTTTGACATTACTCGGAATTAGTAACGATTCGCAACCCAATAAATTTGTATATAGAGGAAAAATTGAAGTTATAAAAACAGCTAACTCAGTCTCTCTGTTGAGACTAAATGGCATTTATTTCGTTCAAAACCAATGTCCTTAGACGCTGGATGAGGTTCTATTGCTTCGTAGGTATGGTAGTGATGTTTTCTATAAGTTCATAGAATCTATTCTGGTCTTATCCAACTCGCTGAAAATTTAGGAAAAGTTGTATTGAGGTAAACTAGTCGTCAAGCTATGGAATGTGTGATGCTTTGAAACATTTTGATAAATCTTTGAATGGATTATGGATCTTTCATCGACAATCCTAAGCATCATAATTGTCCAGTTGTTCCAACTAGACTCGAAGCAGCCATCATGTGGGTTGCGTCAGCTGCTGTTGTTTAAGCCTCATTTCAAATAGAATTTCACTATAATGCCTAACATTAAAGCTTTGCATAAGATATTTACGTTGCAGAGTCTAGGATATATAATTAAAGGCTTTTTTGTTAGTAAGTAGGTTGACATGAGCAAAATAAACCGACTAATCTTCGGAAACGAGCACGCAGAGAAGATCAAGCACTCAAACGTACTTGTAATCGGCGCTGGTGGCATCGGCACGGAACTGATCAAAATCCTGACCTCATCAGGTTTCGAAAACATCACTATTGTTGATTATGATGAGATCGAGCGCAGTAACCTGAGTCGGCAGTTCTATTTCAGAGAGAAAGACGTCGGAGGCCCTAAAGTAGACGCCATCAAGAGCAAACTTAAGGAGATCAAACCCCACGTTCAGATCACAGCCGAAAAAGGCTCAATCACCAATAAACCATTCGCAACTCCTTATTATTTCAGAAAATTCGACATCATTTACAACGCTGTTGATGATCTGGAGGCTCGTAAGGTTGTCATGCAGCTGGGACTACAATCTGGTCGACCGGTTATCGATGCAGGAACAGGCAGCAGAAGCGGCTGGGTGCATCCGCTTCTCAGGAACTTCAGACCGTGCAAGTATTGCCATCATGTCCCTGAGAAAAAGGAGGATATTCCCACATGCACGCTTAGAGCCAACCCAACGAAAACTTTCCATTGTGTTCTATGGGCAAAGAACTTATGGGAAAATTTATTCTCAGTCACTATGGCCTCGAAGGGTGACGATTGGGGCAACGACTTCAAAAGGATGTTCTATCAGCCAGAAACATGCGAAGAAGACTTGAAAAATTTGCTGGTAAGCAAATTTCAAGAGTTCTTTTACAAAACTCCGCTCGATCTCAAAGCACTGAATCAAAACTTAAAGATCCGCCCGATGGCGTTTGAAGAAGCTTTGCGGATAGACATTCGCTTCGCTCTGGAAGAAAGAAAAGAGGGTACCACGACCTCCGAAGACGAGTATCTGACAATCAAAGAGCACGCTGAGTTGTTTATTTCAAGCGCTTTGAAACTCCGCAAGATTCGCATGAGTCGAGATAAGCCGCTTATATACTCTGTTGATGACGCTGATATCGTTGATTTCATCTTCGCTGCAACGAATCTCAGAGTTTTTAACTTCAATCCTGAGCCAACGAAGCAATGCTCGCTGGTTCCAATCATTAGATCAAAGGTTAAAGAGCAAACGAAAACAATTCAGCCAATTATCGCTTCAACTAATGCGGTAATTGGCGCACTGGAGGTGGATCAAGGGCTCAAGTTGCTCACTGGAAGGACGGAAGAGGTAAGTAGTATGCAGTTGAAGGAAGATAACGCGAGACTTGATGATTTCTTTGGCTACTATGTTATCGCAAAGGAAAGAGCCGCGATGGAGTATGGAACGAATCGGTGCAAACACTGTGGGAGTGACAATTATTTCATCATTCTCCAAGCCAATTTTGAAACAACGACCTGGAAAAGTCTCACCCAATTCATCCAACAGAAGATCTCTCTGCCTCGAGGAAGGTTACAAAAAACCAATGGAGATTGGATCTCTTTTGATGCACCTGGGCCAGAATACACCGAAAATTTGGATACTGTGAATCAGAATCAGAAACTCTCGCATAGACATCTGAAAGACGGGTATGTGGTGTTAGAATTCAAGTCAAACTGCTCGAAAGCGAAGAAAGGACCAAACTTTCATTTTATGATCATGCATTCTGCGGAAGCGAATGAAATTACTGATATTTCAGCGGATTCGTACTTTATGAGAGGTCGTGATACTTTGATTTCGTATTTAGCAGAACAGCATGGAAAGAGGGTGGAGGAAAGAGTGCAACAAAAGATGAACGATTTAATCAAATTCAAATTTTTTGATTGAGATTGCTAGTAGAATGGTTTAATTATGTATGATCAGTCATTTCGCAATGCAGTTCAGAGTTAAAATCGGAATACATGATACTGAAATGATATATATAAAGAGACTGATATTAAGAGAAAATTGAAAAAGAAGCCGTGATTGAGTTAGATTAGCAGTGTGAAGCAGTAGGGGTTCTGAAATACTATTCAATTGATAGAAATTCCGCTAATTTAACAATTAATCAATAAATTTCAAAAAGGTATTTTCATTAATTTGCGATGGATGAGAATTAGTACATACTGAAATTTGCCCACTCACTTACCGACAAGTTCAGAGAAGAGGTTTGTCCGACAATAATGCACAATATTCCTAGATCAGAATTAATTATGTTGAATAGTGAATGGAGTTCCTATATTTTATTTCATGTATTATAAGCCATAGCCGTTAAGAATATTCTTTTTTCTTTAACTCCGGTTCAATCCTTCTCATAGTTCACAGCGAAGCTCCCTCAAGTAGCTTATTAACACTATGAACCAGCAGACCTCACAGCTTCTTGTTCTCTCCAAGCATACTAGGACAGTAGTAATGTCCATAAACATGATTCAGATGGATTTTTCGAGTTAAATAACGCCTACCTCCTTGAAAAATCAACTTTCTGCACTGAAACAGGCGTTATGATTATATTTCTTATCTGACTCTTCGAACCAGCAGGTTTCTCAACCATTGTTTGTAAGTATTCCTTATGTATACTACATTATTTATCGAACTTTACACAAACGAACCAGGAATTTGAAGGAAAAATGCACACTACTTTTAAATTATTTTTTAATCTTTCCAAAGAAAAGAAATGCAAAACGGCAAGCCCGACTCCAAACTAATCACCATCGCTCAGGCCATCCAGTCCAAAGAGAAGGAAAACATGAAACTGAGCATTTGGGAGTGGAACTTCGAACGCACTTGCTATAGAACACCCAAATTCATCGTCTATTCAGTTACTGATACACTAAAATCCCCCAAAGAAGAAGACCTCAGCCACGCCAAGGTAATCAAGATAAAAAAGGTCGCCTCTGAGGACGAGCTCTACATGACTCTTGAGATGGCAAGGATTCGGAAAGAGCTCGTCGATAAAGATAATTCTTATATCATCTACTACGAACAAGACACCTTCTTGTATCGCAATTCCGGGCTCTACTATGCCGCTTTGTACGACGATCCAGACAGACACCTTTATGAATGGATTGTGATCGACCACCAGGGACTGAAAATGGAAATGCTGTATGTCTATTACATATTAAAGGACATTATCCGCGCGTTGCACTACCTTGAGGAGAAGAAGCTTATCCTTACCCAATTGAATTATTATAACCTATTCGCCGGGTCAATTTCAGAGGATCGATTCAATTTCATCAAGCTTGGGTTCAAAGGGTACCAGGCGAAGAGCCTGCCCGATAGCTCGTACGACCCGAACTTGATATTCCCAAGGGATTTATTCGCACCGCCGGAAACCGATGGAAACAACCCTTATAAATCGAATCTGTTTCAATTGGGAATTGTGGTGCTTTGGTGCATCCATACGAATAACAGTCTTCCGTTTGATGGGAGATTTTACTTAAACACGCTTCAGAACCAGGAAGCACTGTTCAACGCGATTGAGACGAGCGCAAAGAGCATAGAGGCCTGTCCTGAAGGGTCTGTGGAAGAGTTTGCGGATCTCATGAGGCAGATGCTGACTTACGATGTGAATAAAAGACCATCGCCGAAGGATTTGATAAAGCATAAGTACATGATTATAATGAATCAAGCGGATGAAGAGTGCTTCAAGAGGCAAGTGGAAGCGAATGAGAGGGCGATTCAAAGGGATAGAGAGGAGAAGGAAAAGAATCAGTATTTCTGAGGCTAGAGTCAATTAACTGAGTGAGTTGTTGTTATTATTAATATCCTAAGAGATAAGAAAGAGTAATTGAATTCACTAGTATGTAATCAAGCGAGTAATTCGATGTTTTTTAAAGAAGATAAGTGAAATCACTGTTAAGGTCCTTACATATTGTAAAAACATTGAATTTAAAGTGAAATATCGCAAGAATAGATGATCATAGGAGAGGGAGCCAAAAAATAACAATTGATAATTTTCTTTTATTTTTCAAGGTTTATCAGGTGTCTTGGATAGATCCATGTAGGTTTCGATAAAATTAATAAATTGGATAAAAGGGCACATGTCTTAAATCTCGGTGTCATACAGTGCAACACGATGGAACCGCTTCAAAAATCAAAAACATTGATTGATCTCCAATGGTGTAATGTTCTTCTGACCGTGGGCATTCCTTGCAGCGGGAAAAGCTGCTTTGTATCGGATTATATAAATTTTCTGGCCGAAAACCATAAGACGGACGACAAAGTCTACATAAAAGGGATTACCTTTGATGATATCGAGCTGTTGATCCGACAAATTGAGTACGATGAAGTCACAGAGCAGCTGATTCTTAAAATTTGGGACGAAAATTTAAGGAGAAACGTCTACACAACGACTCATCTGAAAAGTGAAGTTCTGAAACAGGCTAAAAAACGCCAAAAGGAGCTGCTTTCAAGCGAAAAAATCGAAATTTGGAAAAGAGCTAGGCATATTTCTCTTCTCCTCTTCGACAGGATCGTCCAACAGAAAAATGAACTGTCTCTCAGTACGCTCTTTATAATCCTCGAGGATAATTTCTTACTCAAAAGCATGCGAAAACCAATTTATCGTGCCTGCGGAAATAACGGGTTGAGTTACTGTGAACTACATTTTAGTGTATCACTCGAAGAAGCCCTCTCACGGAACCGTAAACGTGATAATCCGCTTGAAGTTAGCGAAGAAACCATCAAAAAAGCCTTCGAGAGCATCGAAGAAACAAACTACCCTCTCCATTGCGTGATATATAGCCAAAAGAACGACAAAACCAATGACGCAGAAATTCGAGAGATCAACTCAGCAATTTTCAGGACCTGGCTTCAAGAGGTACCTGTAGTATCTGAAATCGATGAGGAAGAGAGAATCGAAAGCCAAAAGGTAAACGCTGAGAGTATTCTCCATCAAGCAGATTTGGCACTTAGAGATTTAATCAGAGTGATTATCACTGAAAAGTTGCCTTCAACCACGAACTTCGAGGCCAACGAAGCATGCCTGAAGTCGTTGACGACTGTGCAGATCTGGGTGAAAATGATAGAAAGTAGCAAGAAGAAGAACCTTGGCAAAGGTCTCTCAACACTGAAAAAGTTTTTCACGGATCTGCTTGATAAAACAGTTCGAAATTCCATTGAAAATTACGATGAGATAACAATAGAGCCTTTATTCAAGCAGTTCAAGGAAGTTTTGGACACTCTGGTTGCGTTGGGCTTGAAAAAAACCGAGAAACCTGAGGAATTGTATAAAGCTCTCAAGGTCAACTTGAGAACTGCTCTCAACAGGGTTTTTGATGATGGTTCAAAAGACAAGGCAGAGCTAGCGAGAATTTTTTCAATAGATTTCTTAAGAATTATTTTAGAATTTTTAGCATGTTTAGTGCCATCAGACTCAGCTGGAAAATAGGTATTTTTATGGTATCAGCAACTTCTTGTTTCAAAAATATTATTACAAGGATTTATTAACGAAACTTCGCTGAAGACTACTTAGAAAAATAATAAACCATAAAAAACCACGGCATTTCCCGTTTGAAATTGTATAAAGGAAAAATTCTGAAAAACCTATTCTATTTTCGACCTATTTATCACAGCTAATTTCCCTGATTTCTGCGTCATGAGTCCGAAGAGAATGACATCTAATTCTTTGATATCTGCGAATCCCATCGAAAATTTACAAGATTTCTGGTTCCGAAAGACTGACGCTTCACTGATAGCCTCTCTGTCCTTCGTTAAATCAACCGAAATCAGAATACAATCGTCATGATACCTCCCGCATCCCACTGCAATGACCTTCTTCGCTTCCATATCTAATGAAAAACCACCGATTTTAAACCGTTTTTGGCTATTGTAAAGCTCTTTCCCTTCGAGTGTCTTCCTGGGATGCGAATCCACGTCCCACACTAACAATCTCCCATCAGTTCCGGCAGCAAAGACGAGTTTCCGCTCAACATCAAACTCGATATTTGAAACAAAAGTGTTTCTCTCAAACCCATTTAACTTGTATTTCAGTGCATACGTCCCAAGCTCAAATATCCAGATATTGCCTTGGTCGAAGCTCGAAGCCGCTACTGCGTTCAGCCAAGGAATCGCCTTTACACATTGGAACGAGGTCGAGCCTTTCGTCCTGATTTCTTTTTTACTAGAATCGTTGATATCCCAAAAGAAAATACTCTTAAACATCCCACAGGATATCAGCGTCTCTTGACTGTAAATCTCCATCCCATACACGATACCAGGATGCGCAAACGTCTTCACCAGTGTGAAATTGTAGATGCCGCCGTAGTAAACCGACCAGCTTTTAACTAACCCATCACCGGAGCAACTAAAAAGTAGTTTTAAAGGTTCAGAGTAAAATAAGCGGTTCACATATGATTTGTGTGCGTCGTTTTTCGTGAGAGTTAAGAGCCATGTGCTGGTGTCGACCAGCGTGATTGATTTGAAGCCTCCGATAGCGATTTGCTTGTACCCTTCGAGATAAGCTAGAGATGTGATCCCGACGATGCCAGTCTCCAGCACGTTGAAGTCCTCAGCAGCCTCAGGGTCTATTCTGAAAGGAGATGACAACATTTGCGGCTTTTTATTTGCAATTAACCCATTTGCCGGAGTTTTGAATATTAGACGCTTTCTCTCAGGAGTTTGAGATTTTCCTTTGGATCCGCTTATGTTGCTAAGCAAAGGGTCCCAGGACACTCCTTTATTATTTCTTTCCTTTGATGGCGTTCTTTTTAGCGGTGATTTTGTAGTCGCAGTAGCTTTATCATCAGATTGACCTCCTTCGCTTTGAGAATCTATAGGCTCTCTGAAATAAGACCGTTTTCTTTTGGCTGGCGTCGGTGCTTTTCGCCTGCTACGGTTTTGCTCGTCGTCAGTGGTTAATTCTTCGTATCGTTTCATCATATCACGCTCCCGAGGGTGAAAGTTTGCTTTATAGACAGACATTAGTCGATTCGTTTGCTCATCTTGGCTGGTTGCTCCATCATCAACGTAAATATTGCTCTCATAGTTTCCAAAGGATTGTTTCGGCTTCCATTGAGCGTCATTCGTAACAATATCATATAAAGGGTGCTTCCTCGCTGAGCGGTCCATCGAGCGGTTATTCAGCTCTAACGGCGTTCGCCTTGACTTCGTTGAAGAAGGCTCTCGAGGTCTGAGAGCGTTTCGGTCCTCATCAATCAAAGAAATGTTCAACGGATTGTCATTGAGTCTACTGGCGCGGATAGGCATTGCTGGTAATCGATACTTTTGGGGCGTTAACGCGTCTTTTCTTGGATCAGATACCGGTCTGTTCGGTAAAGTAGTGACTCGTTTGCCGTGTTGCTGCGAAGAAGGAACTGTAGTGTTTTTCTCAGATTCCAGAAGGCCAGCGAGGTTGTTTTCAACCATTTTGAGGATGAATTTTGTCTCATTAATGACGGAATCGGGACTCTTCATTGGAACCAAATCGCGTTCTTTAAGTTGCTGGAGCGACTTTGAAAGCAAAATGAACTGCTTTACATACGATTCTAGCGCTTCGCCATCAGCTATCCGTGCGCGGTCAGCAAAATATTGAAGAGTATTCTCTAAGTTCCTATGCAATGTTTTTGATCTCGAAGAGATATCTTGCGTTCCATCTGATTGGCTGCGAGTTATGAACATTTTCACGAATTCTCTGCGGTAATACTGGAGAACGTTAATCATTTCTTCAAATACTTTGTCGATTTGGTCGGAAGCTGACAACAATTTTTCTTGCTTTCTCAGCACAAGGTTAATTTCATTCAGTCTGATATCTAAAGCCTGCTTCGTGAGAATGCTTTGGATCTCTTCAAATTCCACAGTTTTTGATTTTGCCTCCTTTTTGAGGCATTGGATGCAGAGGAGCCGATTGCCTTCTCCGTAGTTTTTCATGACTATGCCCACAAGCGGATTATCATGCCGGGTGCAGTTTAGAGTCCGAGGGTCAAAGTGGTCCAACGAACTATTCATGCATTAGGGAGTTAAGTTTATTAGGAATAAATGTGAAAATTTTGAGTCTTGATCCGGCAATAATTTTTAACATGAATTTTGTTTTTCGAAATACTTTGTTTGTTTTCGTGCCATAGAACAACGCTAATTGAGGCCAGTTGCTTAGACAACTTGTTTTGGGATTTGGTTGCCGTTTATCCTTATTCTCTGCTTTTAGTGACAGCTTAAAAACGTAAATTATGGTCATTAGGGTTAGTTTTATTTATTGGCAATAGTTGTTAAGAGAATGTTGCTCTCAATGGTATTGAGACGGCTTCTATTAAAATTGATATTGCATCTTATGGAGACTGAGTAACAGGAAAGGCAGGTCTGGCCTTGTGAGTAAAGCATAGGACATCAATATATCTACATTAAAGCAGTATTTATAATTAATGGAAGTGAGATTTACTATGCATTAGCGCTCGTCTCATTTCAATGTTGAGTCTCACCCAAATAGTATACTTTCAAGCGCAATACCCTGGCCTCTTGGATTTTAGAAGTTTAAAAACACTAATTTTCAACTAGGGTGTTCAAGTAAAAATCACAAAATAACCTCTGACATACTTGCTGATACCTTATGCTAATTAATAAAATACTTCAAGTTTCTAAATTGAGGAATTTGATAACTCGCAAGAGTGAGTTCATTTATAAACTATTAAATAAATCATTTGGAAAAATAGAGCTAGGAATCAAATAAAGGAGTAAAACTTGCCTAAAGCGGTAAATGCGTACTTTTTGAGATTCTTGCTGCCACACAAGAAAAATATACATTCAATTGTCTTTGAGTTTTTCGTAATTGTTTTGAAAAAGTAAGCGAGTAACAATTTGCCTAATTGGTATCAGGATCAGAAGGTCTCTTCGATAATTCTGGTAGAATGGGTATCTTGAATAATGTTTTCCGAAAATTTGACTCAAAATATTTCTCATGCTAAATTGAAATATCAATTCAATCAAACAAATATAATGTCCGTTAATCATGTATTGGAAAATAGCAATACAAAAGTTTTGATATTCCAGCACTGTAATTTCACGATTCGAATTGAATCCAGCAATATAATTCCGTGCTTTTAACTTTTATATCCATGCTGGAATCTGATCTAAAATCTCATCAGCAACAACTTTTAAGATTTGATTTGATATTTTCACTATATGAATGATTCTTGAAATCAAAATGAAAAACTTAAGTTCGAGAGTGAAATGAAAAAGAATCATTTGAAACATCTAAGATCGACTTGCTAACAATTTTAATAGCAAAAAATGCTTCAAATTTTAAAGAGAATATTGATTTTCAATAATAATTCAACGGGGTAACTTGCACAGTATTATCCTAATCAAGACTCCTTTCTCCGTAAAGTCTAGCAGAACATGTAACTGAAATATCCTCTGTAGTAGTTTCATAAAATTGAATCAAGGGGCTGGATGGGTGGAGACTCTTTCATAATGTGCGCATAAATAATAATATGAATTTCTCGAGGCAATTCATGTGGATTTAGAACTTAGTGTTCATCAAGTAGGAATTATGTATTTTCTGCTCTATTACAAACTTAATAGATTGAAAAGATGTTCAAAGCGATTCTTTAATCGTATTGAACCATTCCTATCTGATAAGATACAAGAAGATAAAAGATACTCTTTTAGTATAACTTGAGCTTTGATTAATACTTAATTGAAAAAGCAACCCCCGAATCGGAGATGCTTTTCTCCGGTTCATGAGCTTAATCTTAGAAAGCTGCTCTCAAGAAACAATTTATTGTTCTCTTTGCTATTTGTTCAGGATCTCGTTTCTTCAGGGAATCAACTAAGGCAGCGAATTTCTCTCATTACAGTCAAACGAATATACTTTGAGAAAATTAATAGAAACTTGGTGCATGACAAATTTTGTTTTTTATTTTTGAGTGCATGTTTTAGATTCTGTATGTACAGCAAGCATTTTATGTATTTCCTGTAGGATCGACGTCTATTTCCTTATAAATGCGGAATTACCTAATTATTATAAGAGTGTCACCTATCATGCAGTGTTTGCACAGGAGAATCCAATACTCAATGTTCGGGCTGCACTACAGGATACTTCTTGCAACCTGATTCTACCATCTGTTCTTCGACATGTCCAGAAGGATATTTTGGAAACACATTAACCAATACTTGTGATCCATGCCATGTTTCATGCTCGCATTGCATGGTAGTACCAACACTCAGTGCACTAATTGCAATCCTGGGTCCTATGATAGAGGCCATTAATAACAAGTTACTTCAATGCATGAATTTAGGTTCAACACATTTTACCTTAACTCTTCACTCTGGAATGAGAGAGTAATTTCAATCTCTATCTCAGCATAGGTATAAATCCTTTGAAACAGTTTATTCCAAACAAATTCCCAAATTTCAGCATCATTAACATAGAGAATAGTGCCTATACTAGTAGCTTTGATATAGTGTTAATTTTGTTGTTCCTTATGCATACTATTGATAAGAAATTCTAAAATTTTTATTTCGCGATGGCCCAACCAGCATACAAGAGTAACGTTACAGAAGGCGAGCTCGACGAAGAGGAGGAGGAAGAAGTCGTTGAAGCAAAACCCAAAAATGATCCTCAGTCAGTGAGTCAAAACACATCAACCCCAACAGAAACTCCTGACACTGGAAATACAGTTCAACAACAGCAATCAACAAAAATAGAGAAAGTAGAACCAGCTGAGGAGAAGATTAGTAATATTTCTTGTTACAACACCTAAACCACACATTGCAGGCTATGATAAAATAAACTCCGTTGCTGATTTGACTAAAACATTGACAGATTTCGAAAAAACGAAGCTAAACAATCTCAAAAGCAAATGCGCAGAAATAACGTAACCTAGTGAGACCTTTCATTGTATTTACTCTTTCAGCGATGAGCATGAAAAGATGCTGAAAGACCTCGAAAAGAGGAAGTTGGACCTTTATAGTCAAGAAATAATAGAAATCCAAGATACAGTAATACTTTCAGCTCATTTGGCGTCTCTTACGCAGTTTTCTATAGTTCAATGAAGTTCCAAATTATCTTAAGAAAATCCGAGCGATTAAAGCCAAAATGAACGATATTGAAGCCTTGAAACAGAAAATAAAAGCAAAACTCGAAGGGAAATAGTCGAAACGAGAGCTGCCTTGATTAGGGAATGTTTTATAAATCAATTGTGTGAATCTGTGCGCTTTTGTTTGATATTTTGAATGAATCGAGGCAAGGCCAAAGCAAATTTGATTTTTTTTCGGAGTGAAATATTAATTTCTATGGTAAAATACCTCCATATAAAAAAGAGGGAGGCGAGTTATTTATATTTCGATTGAAAATTATGGATGCTGTTAACGAGGTTCTTTAAATCGTAGGAAAATAATCCCGTAAATGTTTAAAATGCATATAAAAGGCAGAAAATCCGCTCAGATTTCATCCTACGTCCATAATAATACTACTCTTTTTTCAAAGAAATCCAATATAAAATCAAAATTCTCACGATGTCGCTGGGAACGTAAAACTCTTCTAGCTGGTCAGACTTATAGCTCCAAGATTAATACATCGCAACGGAGCCTTCCTGTGCCGAATTAGCCTGATTCTGCACAGCTGCATCTTGAAGTTGGGTTCGTAAGTCTTTAATCGCGCTGGCATTTGGATCGGAAGGATTATCGTCACGACTTGCTACATGCACCACCTTCAGCACCAAGAAGCAGAAGCAACAGCACCCGAGAACGCCTAGTATAGGAGGGACTAATACCGATGCCCAAAGAAGCGACACAAGGCCAGAACTGTCGCATTGGTGGCGGCAGGCGAGAGCCACGCAATTATAAACATACAACGAAAAAACGAACACGTAATAAATGAAATTCGTAAATCTGGTAAGGCGATGCAAGGAACTCTCACGACCCTCTGTTGTCTGTACCTTGCGAATTCTGTATTTCATTGGAATGTAGATCAATTGGTAAATTAAAGCGCCCAGATATCCCCATTTTCCAAACTGACCATATGAATAAGGAGTGCCTGAACAAACTACTGGGTCGACTAAGGCCATCACAACGAAATATGCCACGCACCAAGGAAGCGAGAAGAGGACATTCATTGTCCCGTTCCAGATGACGAGTTTCAACTCCGAATCGGGGTTTTGGGCTTGCATTGCGTGTTCTTTGCTTGGAATTTATTGAATTAATGAATCTTAATTTTGCTTGCTTGGCTTAATAGCGTCAATGAAAACCAACTAAACTCACGAATCTGCTTTTTTCCTTGAGCTTGAGTTTGAAAGCCAAAGAACTTTGAATGAATGGAGTTCTCCCTTACTAGTTTGAGTTGAAATATACAAAACTTCATTCCGCATAGCGTTTGCTAAGTATCATCACAAATGAACCCTGGACGAATTCCAATCAGCTTTCCCATTAGTATTTTTGATCCCGTATTGCAAAGAACCGTGAGCTTTAAAGATATTCATTCAAAATCCACGATTTTTGCCTTACATAGCCTCATGAATTGATAGGTTTTTCTTCAACGCTTATCAGCCTGTATGAAACAGGTAAAATAAATTTATTCCATAGACGATGGCAAAATTCATCAAACGACTCGGAACTAAGGCTTACAAATATGCTGTAGACGTTTATATCGACAAAGTCTATATCGATATTCCCATTGCGAGTCGTCTTAAGGTCACCCTGAAAAGAGGTATACTACACCTCTCAGCAGCACTAACAACAACTCATTACATCACAGGTTCTCATACAGCTGAAACGAAATCACTACCCGCTATCGAGGACGGTGTTGCGATCTTCGGCGAAACATTATCGATAAGTGCAACGCTTTATCATGATAAAAAACGAAACGCTTTCCTCCCGAAAGAGGTAGCGTTGTGACTATAGCATATTCCAAATTCTAATTGTCTTAGGGACTGCTGAAAATAATATCGATGGCCTCCCAGGGAAGTAAAACAGTGGGACACGTGAAATTCAATATAGCTGATGTACCTACGCTGAAATTGCAAGGTAAAGAGCTTTCTTTCGTACAGGTTATGGGAATTCTTTAGAGCGAACGTACGATTGGCCAATACTTGATTGCGTAGACTCCAAGGCGCATGTCCAAGCGACCGTTAAAATGACTTTGGTTAGTGAAATAACGACAAAAACTGAGCAGTAGCAGAAATTTACAACGCGAATCATGATAATTTATCATATAGTCACAGCGATGAGGAGTCAAAGCATGTGTCTTGGGGTCAGAACCAGTCAGCGGTGATGCATAAGGAAGAAAGTCAGGTCAAAAACCTCGCGCGAACGATGCCAGAAGTGAATTCTATCCTCAAAAACCCTCAAAGAAGCAGTATCTTTTTGTTATTACAAGCGTTGGAGTGCTAATAACGTTTGTTTATATTGCTCTTTAGCGAAAGCTATAAATGAAAGCAGAACTCAGAAAAACATTCGCGAGATGAATATTTTATCAGGCATCGATGAGCAGACGGAGCGAACGGAACATAAACCAAATCCTGTAATGAGCAGCATCAATTTAGAGGAAGAGGATGAGCCTAAAAGAATGCAAACCAGTCAAGAAATGACGCAATCAAGTAAGGATATATCCATTTTATTGTCTGATTTATTGTGATTAGAGTATTCACCTTATGTTACTCAAGGAGCAGATTTATACAAAGAAAAGTTCAATGAAATAGATAAGAAGTTAGAATCAATAACCACTGAAAAAACGAACGCGGAGCTTAAATTAACCGAAGTTGACAACAATAGATTGCTTAAGCGGATCGAAGAGCTGGAGTCAAAAAACCAACACCTAGATCGTGAAAAAATCGATTTTTTACTCAAGATAAGCAATTTGGAAGAGAAAGTCGTGAAATACGCTGCTCTTCAAAAAGAAAACGCTACCTTAATCTTTAAAAACAAAGAGCTTGAAAATAGACTGCGGAATATTGATCTTACATCCTATGAGGAGAAAATTGCAGAGTATGAAGAGATGATTAGAGCGCTTCGAGAAGAACGCAGTTCGTCTCAGTCAGGAGATCTCTCGGCATTGGAGCTGGAAAAGTTGAGGAAAAATCTCGCGGAAATGGAAGCGCTGAATCGAAGGTTGAAAAGCGAAAAAGAGCAAATCGAAAGCAATCTTAAGCGAGAAACCACTCAATTAAGAGTCGAGAACGTGAGTCTCAAAACCGAGAACGAGAGGATCTCGAGACTATTGCAAGAGGCGAAGAAATTACTGGAAGAAAAAGAACACGAAACCAATCGAATTCGTAACGAAAATCTCGACCTAAAAGCCTTTTTGAAGGAATACGACGTGCTTAACCTCAAGAAAGCTCTGACTGAGGCCCAAAAAGCCCTTGCAACAATCACCCAAGAAAAAGAACGATCAGAGAAGTCCCTCTTGCAGATAATCGATAAACTAACCAACGAATACCAGGAACTGCAAGCCCAATTGGACGGGACCAGCACAAACACGAATTGGAGCAATGCGAAGAGAGATACTGAATCCAGTATTCAACGCCTGAGGAAAGAAAACGAGAGTTTACAAAGGAAATTCCAGGATCAAATCGCGAAATTGTATAAAGAGAAACAGGATCTCGAGGTGTTTTTAAAGGACGTTCAAACAGAGGACACTCGCCAGCTTGCCCTTGACTCAGTGGTGTTCTCTGAAGAACCCAACAGACTTCAAGAGGGCGATCTTGAGGAGTTTGAGAAGCTGCGTCAGTACGTCCGTATGGTTGAGTCTCATAACAAGAATCTATCCACCGAGAAGGACGAGGCTATTCGCAAATCTTTCGAGTTTGAGAGTCAAACGATGCGGCTGAGGCAGAAAATTGAGGAACTTGAAAAAGAGCGAATTCGGGCTTACGAAGAGAAGATTCAACTGCAAGAGATTCTGAATCAGGAGAAGGAGGACTATGAGAGGCGGCTGTTGAGAGATAAAGAGGAATTGGAGAAGAAAGTCGATGAATTGCTGAAGGAAAGAGAGGAATTGAGCAGGAATTATCGAATGGAAGTGCAGAAATTGACGAGGGAAAAGGAGGAGAACGCGCATAAAATGAAAGAGATTTTACAGCAGTTGGAAGAGAAGAATTTACACGTGATGAAGATAAAAGTCGAGTCTGAGAAGAAGATGAGGGAGTCGGATGTCGAGCGGTGGAGGCTCAGTACCAGCGAGAATAAGCTGAAGATGCTTAATGACGAGAACAAGGCTCTAATCGACGAAAACGAGATTCTTGTGCATGAAAAGAAAGAGCTGAGCGATCAGATAGCCCAGATAGAACGCGAGAACGAGAGGCTGTTGAAGCAGCAGGATGAGGCCCAAGAGAGAGTGAATTCTCTGAAAAGGGAAATAGAGCTGCTGCAAATCGAAATTAAAGTGCTAAATGAAAAAAATAAGAAGGTTGAGGATATCGATGCGATGATTGAGCACTTCGCAGAGGAAGAAAATGAGCTGAAAGGAGAGTTAGAGGCAAAGGAGAAGGAAATAAATGAACTGAAGGAGCGAGTTGAGGAGTTAACCAATGAGTTAAGCGACGTTGAACATGTAAAGCAAGAGAATGAGAGTCTCAAGGTGGATAATGAGAAACTTAAGGAACTTTATGTGCAGTCGAAGTCTAAGGTAAGAGCCTATTCGCGTTTTCGCTTAATATGGGGTGATTTGTTAGGTTGATATTGAGAAGCTTGAGGGCAAGATCGCTGAATATGAGGCTGAAATTGAAAATCTGAAGAATGAGAATAGTGAGTATAAAAGCCAGATCGAGGGCCTTCAGAAAGAGATAGAAGGCCTCAATAAAGAGATCGAGACCCTCAGGAAAGAGATTGAAGGCTTCAAAGAAAAGAACCAAACGGTCGAGGAGTTAGAAGAGAAGTTGAGCGTGATCGAAGCAGCCAAATCTAAGCTAGAGTCGCAGAATCTTAAAATGCAAGACGAAGCGGCTAATATGAGAGTATAACACTAAGCACCGCTCCGTTTTGTTAATATATGCAATTAGAATGAATGGCTGGAAGCTGATAAGAAAAACGCAAAACTAGTCTCGAATCTGAGGGTTTTGGAAGAGAATGAGAAGAATCTGAACGCGAAGCTCAGTCAAATCTCACAAGAGCTCATTACCGCGAAGACAAATCTCGGAGATGTGATGAATATCGTTTTTGAACTGGGTTCTGGAGATGTGATTGATGCCATCGAGAGCAGGGTTTTAACCAAAGAATCATAAAGTTTTTCATTGGAATTAGCAATCGCTAGCTGATTCGAATCACTGAAAGGATAGTTGTTTGAAATTATTATAAATCTAAGCTTTTTTTCCTTCATTAAAAGCCTGAAATTGCTGTATTATAACATATAAGATTTTTCCAAAACTATCGATAATCTACAATACTTAAAATCGATCACACTGTATTTTTATAAATAATTTAGAACCGGCTGCATTGGCAAGAAGCACATGGTTGAATATGTTGAGTTAACCTTACATGTGAACGTTTGTTTTTTAAATTTGATGCGAGAAAGCGAAATAAATTAAATTTTTTTGTTAATTGATTGCACTCAAGTTTTTAGAATCTATTTCCCCTCAGAAATTCTATGATACCTCGTGATCAGCTTTCTAAATCAGGAGTCAGCATCCTTGGCAAATCTCAGATAAACAGCACAACTCCACTAACAATCACCTCGGTAACGCGTTCCATGGTTACCGATTCCAAATCTAAGGCATTTAAGCCATTGAGCATTTTCCCAAAGAATATCGAGATTGACTTGGAGCCGATTGAGATAAAGAAAGGTGTGGACCTGAAGAAGACCCACCCCGATTTCATTAGTAGGCTGCTTGGAGGCTTCAGCTCGATTCCGACGATGAGAAAACTGATATCTGCGCCGAACTATCTGGTCTTTGGCTGCATTTTGCTCGAAAGTATCATAGAAAGCAGCAATACCCTAATATCTAAAACGGTGGTTCAAGCTATTGATTATTTGTATGCGCATCAGCATGTCGACGTCGATCAGAAATTCATGTATCTCGAAGCAAAAAAGAACTACACCCAAATCATTGAATGGGTGGAAAGCCAGCGGGACTTCTTGACGAAGATTAACCAACCTGACATGTCCAAAAAGCAGTTTTTAAAGAAAATTTACGAGAAAATTTCATCACAAGTGATCTATAAAAGCGCGCTTGTAGTCACAATCAGAGCGGTATTCATCTGTTACATCATAAACTGCCCCACTGCCTGCTCCAATCAGCTATTCATTGACCAAATGCTGAGCGAGAGTTTTTCCTTTGATGATGAGTATTTAGAAGACGCGTGTCAATTATTTTCAGATTGTTTCGGTTATAAAGTAGATTTTTTAGAAATTGACGTGCGTACCACAGGGAGGGAAACCTTGAAAAAAAGCCACTTTTTGCCGAAGACGACTGACAATGAATATTCGCTCAGCTGTGGGATAGTGAGAGCGCTAGAGAAAAGCCGTAAATATGTTGCTGTAGGCTATTCGATGTCTCCAACAGCGCCTGTGAAGCGAGCAGAACCCACCAAATCAATTGAAAAAACTTCAGGCACTGATTCTAAAGCAGTGACGGCAACAACTGCTCCAATTAAAACCAATGAAAATAAACTCGAAAATTCAAATGGGAAAAAGAATTCAGACGGGTCTAAGTCGATTGAGTTAACCGAAAAAACGAGCGAATTGTTGATTACTTGTGATATATGCGGAGCGCCAGTCAATAAGCTGGACGTATTCGAAAACAAGTTCTGTAATCATAAGTTCTGTATATATTGCATTAAGGATAGCGGGTTAAAGGTAGTTACTCTCTGCCTGCGTAATAAGTGTAGTTTTCCTATGGATCCTGTCGAAATCCGTAAGTTTGTCAATGATACCGACGAAAGAGCCCATCAGCAAGAAAACGGCAAGCCTTCTGTTCCAGAAGAAATCAAAGCGCAGTCAAGAGATACTCGGGCTGGAACTAAACAAGATAATACTAAAACCTGCGACGCTTGCTCTGAAAAGAAAGCAAAAGAAGTGGTTTTCTTTAACCACTGTGGACATTTTTACTGCACGGACTGCATTCATAGCAAAATTGATGCCAAGCAAAAATATTGCCTGGCGCCAAAATGTGCGAAGCTCCTGGACTCTGAGGAGATCAGCAGATTTATCGGGCGGCAACTGGCAGAAGAAATGATGATTGTGAAGATCACTTGCAGAAACTGCTTCAGAACCAACGAACTCCATTACCAAAAGACGGTTAAACCGGAGTACTACAAATGCAATAAATGCAATTCTATGTCGTGTGTTAAGCATAATGATCTCATGAGTAAATGTCAGTGTTTCTGCCAAGTATGTCTCTCTGCTCTAGAACTCAATGTAAAAACTCTAATCAAAACGTGTCTGAGATGCAAGAAGCATGTCTGCGCAGCTTGCGGAGAGGTAAAGGCAACCACGCAAATGTGCGATTGCTTGTGTGGACTCTGCCTGGAGAAGAAACAGGAAAGAAAGACTGCATTCTGCGATACGTGTCTCTCGCAGCCGTTTTATTGTCCGCTTTGCTTGGAAACGATTGACGAGCCAAACGAATACGTGCAGACGTGTGGGCACAAGATTTGCGTCAAATGCCATCAAGAATCCCATGAGAAAGTTTCAGAGAAACAATCAAATTTGCTTTCTTGTGTCATTTGCTCTAAGGTCAATACAAAGAAATAATTCATGGTATTACAATTAGGTCGGTGTAATAATTAGCCATTGAGATTGGTATGTAATAGCTTGTAGAGTCTTCAATGACTTTAGTGAAAATTTTCACTTGAAGCACGAATGAAAAATCAGCGAAGAAAAATCAAAAAAATCCAGAAATTTCTATTGTTTTTCGATTTAAAAGTCCGTAATTCGTAAATTCACCAGAAATAACGACTAAAAGGTATTTAATTCACACTAACCAACTGCCATTCTTATAGAATTATAATATTTCCAATCGAATTATATGATTAACGAAAACCTCTACGACTCAAGTGTTCTTATCTGTAATGCTTTTTTCTCCTTGAATAGTGTATTCATTACTTTCTGCTAGCAAATTGGTTTGAAGACCGAGCGAATCCGGACAATCCTAATCATACTTTTTTCAGAGAGAGAAAATTCGATGTGGGAAAATACAAATGGACTCTTACTCCAGTAAGCTTATCTATCTCTGAAAGTATGTTATATGCGATTAAAACACAGGAGACGTTTATAGACACTCGGAAGGAGTATCTCAAATTCAGCGATAAGACCGATTTCGCAACGACGACAATGTAGCTTATGGTCGAAAAATCTAGAAAATTAATTTTTTGGAATGTGAAGGACAGAGTTTAAAAGACCAGAGGAGCAAATGCGGATGTCGGTGATTAATCCGTTCTTGTTGAAGAAATCTGAGTTTGAGAAGCATCCAGAGAAGCTTGAAGAATATCGGAAAAAGTAAGCAAGTGAATGGCTATTCGGAAAGTCACTTTTTGAAATTTACTTAGGTATACAAAGGCGCCTCACATATTCCCTCGGACTTACTTAGGAGCGCCAAAAGATTCATTAGAATTAGAATTAAGAAAAGAGCTGTAGGAGATCTCGATGGAAGCCGTGAATACAAAGAATTGCAAGATAAACTGAAATTTAAGGATGTTGTAGGTGTGTCTAGGGATTCAGGAGGAAGGTCAAAACTCTAATCGTCTTAAGGCAAGTAAGAACGTTATGTATATATTGTATTAGTTGTTGTGGTTTTTATCATACTTGATTTCCGTTGGAGCGGATTAATTCTATTTAATGAGTTTGGTCTTAATTGGAAGGAACAAGCCAAATGTTAAAAATGATATTAACAACAAACTTGCTTTTATCTTTCTTTTATGAATGAGCTATGAGCTACCATCAATTTCTATTAAGCAATAATGTTTTAAGGTATGCTATTCAAAATGCACCTCCTTACTTTTCCGAATATCAAGGTGGTGTGGCGTCGGACCCCTTAGTTTCAATGCCCATCTTCAAGAGAGGCGCTTATGACGGTAATATATAGCTTATTACTTTCTATTTTTCTTCTCCCACTTGATCGCGTTCTTATGATTTTCCCACAAGTAATGAGGGAAGATTGTTGTAGAGCCTATCTAATGCAGATTTCAGCCAATACTTCAGAAAAAATCCAAAGAATGATGCTTTTCCTATTCCATTACAGCCTTCTTAATCAACAACATTGGCTTGTATTCATGGTGTTATGTAATATACTTATGTAATCATCACAATTTTTCCAGATCTCTTATTCTGAATAATAAATTAATCTCTCTAAACCTGATCTGTTTTTTTTAGTGAGATGCAAGGTACATCAAAACACAAACGTAAGTACGATTAAAGCCTATGCCATTCTATCATCAATGATATACAAGTCAATTTTTGGCCATCTTGCTCTTATTTCTGACGCTCCTTTTTCACTGATATTATTACTGTTGTTTAGATATAGTGTTGTAAGGTTCATCCATGAAAAATTTTCACTTAATCTTGCTGCTCCCTCGTCACGTATATTATTCCATTGTAGATTTAGTGTTGTAAGGTTCGTCCATGAAGTATTCTTACTTAATTCAGTCGCTTCTTCCGCACCGATGTTATTCCATTGTAAATATAGTGTTGTAAGATTCTTCCATGAGGTATTCTTGCTTAATGAGATCGCTATCCTTGTATCGATATTGTTGTGTGGTAAATCCAGCGTTGTAAGATTCTTCGTTGAGGGATCCTCGCTTGTCAGGCTTTTCCAGGTTGCTTCAGCTGGCTCAGTAACATCATTAACCTGCATTTTAAGAGGTTTACTATCCGAAAAAGGGGATTTGATAAGACTTCCTCGGCTACATATCCGATTTTTTCTTTTTCACCCTATATTCCTCACCTACTCTGCTTTTAGCTTTTTCTTTGATTGCTGAGTTAGTGCAGCCCATCACCCAAGTTGCCCTTTCAATATTATTCTTATTTCATTTTGATTTAGTTCTTGATTTAGTAAAATTTCAAGTTGGATCAGGATTTAATCTGACGGTGACGCAGAATTGTAGTCCTGCGAATATGATTGAATAAGTTACCTTTGATGAAGCTAAAACTTGTTCAAAGCTCTCATTATCTTGAAGAAAATTTTTGCTATATTGAAATCAAATTATCTTCAAAATAATAATACGAAAATGGATTTGACGGTCTTCGAAAGTTTTCACTTAAAGCCAATAATTAAGGAGTGATTGCGAGCTAAAAGTTATAATGATGGCGGTTTGGAAGGAGATTACTTTGTGTATGTTGAATTGTCAAATCATGTGCCCATCGTTCAAGAAAGTCTCTCTTCTTTGAAGATTTTTATCTCTAGAGCTTAAATGTTTGTGTGTTGGCTGTATCGCCGTCACCTGGAGACTGAAGACGGCTATATCTTGATTTTCATACACTCAAAACTTGTTCTTACTCGATTTAAGATCTGAATTAATTAAATAAATCGAGTTCTCAGGATAAAGTATGCCTCAACACAGAGAGCCAAGCTTGACAATTGACATAAGTACACCATGCGATTTATTACTGCAACAGCTAAGGATCGCAACACCAATTCAGTCTCTAATACTGAATTTCATTGTTGAAATATCCGGCTATTAGGAATAGCATCTGATTTGTTTTGAGCAGAAAATCGATTTCCGGTTAAAAAAAGAGGCTGTTCAGCTACAATCAATATCATTTGCAAATTCACGTCAAGAAAATACTACAATGAATCCTTCCTTTTTAGTGTTAGAGTAACGTTTGAGAGTGAAATCCCAAAAATTTGAATCCATTCTTTGTTAGTCTGCATATTTCCTTCATCATGCATTTGAAGTACATTTCTTAGGTAAGAATTAACAAAATGTAGTGGATTATCATGTATTTTTCTTTCTTGCCTCACTTTTCTCTGCATGATTGAGTTCTTAAAAAAATTAAAGGTATTTGCGAGATATATTTTCTCCTCTGGTAAAGCTGTTTGTGGTATTGCTTCACTTTGCTCTAAGAGTCGTAAGCAAGCGAAGAGAGATCGACTCAAGAGCATCGAAGAAAAAAAAAATTGTTCATCGAATCCAATATTAAATAACAATGAAGACTTAGTGTGGAAATTGAAGGGTGACTACTTTGAAAACATGTAGATCTCCAAAAACGCAAAGATAGAGCTGAAATATAACCTAACAATGGAAGGACAGTGAGTAAGATATTAAATATTGTTTCATTTTTTTCCTTCAAACTTTTATCTTGAATTTAAAATATCTCACCAAACAAAGAATTAAGCTTGTTATCTTCTCGAATCTCATGTATCTGCTTAATCATTATCAAAAATTGTACAAGAAACGGAACAGATGCAATCACTATCATCTGTAATGTATCTAACACAGGTTGAATAAATCTTGATTCATCCACTTTCGTAAAAATAATCGAAGACAAGTAGTTTTCCTCTGCTATTGTCACTTGGTGAACTGTTTATTGTACTCAAAGTTATTTTTCGTTGACAACAACTGTCGGGCGTCCACATTGATAAGTGCTATTTAAGAGGTTTATTCCTATGGTAGACCAGAGCTTAAAATATCGCAATTATTTCAACTTTTTTCATCCTTTTTGTCATAATGGTCATCCTGATCGAGAGATGGCTCTGATCATTCGTTCGCTACACGTTGGTGGTGCCAACAGAGTTTTTCTTGCAGCACTCGTGGAGCAGACTCTCTTTTTTCTAAAATTTATGTTTCAATCGTGATTATTGCGTCGAACACTTCGAGTTCATGTTTCTTTCCTGTGCTTTGGTCTGATTCACATTTGAAAGATCTTAAATCTTAAGTTCACTCGTTATCCAAAGAAGACTTGGAAGAAAGATTGCTTTCAACTTGGAAAAATAAAAGGAATTATCAATTAATAATCAAAATGCTTCTCAGCTGAATTAATTAAAAGTGCCTCGGGATCGACTGTACTCAAAGAAAATTTGAGAATTGTTCTTGTTTAAGGGTCAATCTATGACTCATTTTCGATAAGAGCCATCAGATGGTATTCTCTTCAGAGGGCATGAAATCTGAAACTTTTCCACTTGATTTGCGGTGGAATGGAACTAAAATGTATCCCTTTCGTGATTGCTCATGGCAGTCTAAAAAACAGTTTCCCATTTAAATTTTTAGAGTTCAATTGAACAATCTGATATTGAATTTGAAAAGCAATAATTTTCTTTATTAAATTAGTAACGCAATGCTTCTCAAAATTCTCAAAGCCGTGATTAGTACTCTTCACTTTCGACTAGCTTTGATGATTCTAGCGGCAATATTACTGCATCCAGGTTCCCCATCAGTCACATTTTTCTCAAAATTAACATATCAAAAAGCGTCAGCTGCGTTTCGAATGATCAAAGTAGAAGATTCTCTCAAAACTTACGGTACATCTGGATACAATTCGTATCCTCTCTCGGGTTATGGATTTGCTACATCGAAGCAGTATGCTATGAGTTTGTGGATTAAGAAATCTACAACAATGGGCCGCTAATTTTGAATCATATATGAGATTGACAAATAGTGTTGGGTAATAATTTTTCAGTAATGATCGGTAATAGTCTCAAAGATCTAATGGTTACGATGGGAGAATTTTGTATTTTACAGGACGAACTGGCACTCCAACCATTTTCTGCGCTGCAACTACTGGAATAACGTGGGGTTCGTGGGATGCATGGGAAAACGTAAATATAATTTGCAATTTGAACCATGGCTTTGACGGCTTACACATAGGGAGCATACGGTCAGGTAATGTTGCCATCACAACAATGGGTCTTCATAGCATCAGCAATCAATACGGTGACGAACATGCAAAACGGATTTCGATACACACTGTCTTCCACTTCTGTTCAAGAGATAGTATTCGCAAATAGACCAGCTGCTAGTGGAAATTTTTACGATTTATCTCCCACAGCAAGTGTCTTGTTAGGAGGAGATAATCATGGTTATTCTTCGTGTCTTTGCGACCTCCAAGATGCAAGAGTATATGTCGACTATTATCCAGATTCAGCTGATGAGTACATAAACCTGGCTGTCATGAACACTGGTAAAATCAAATTGAAATTTGGCTTTACTAAGTTATTCTAAAAGGATCGCTATACGTGTTTCATTTTAGCTCCATTCCACAAGTGAATAACAACCAAACAATTCCTATCGACTTTTATTTCGAAACCTCACAAGGAGCGACTACCACATTCAAAGGTAACACCTTAATTTTCTCAGGAAATATTCTCATCTATTTGCAGGGATGTCATCAACTGATACTGTGAGTGATCCTGTTCTGAACATTCACAACATACTTAATTGCA
>ENA-UOTX01000161-UOTX01000161.1-compost-metagenome-genome-assembly--contig:-NODE-161-length-74608-cov-9.888946_pt1 | contig 74608 bp, 48 predicted proteins | sample MGYA00238143_ERZ746982 | MGnify/ENA primary metagenome ERZ746982 (study PRJEB28758, sample SAMN06268862) | compost metagenome | isolation source: single cell | place: USA: California, Emeryville, Joint... | reverse complement strand
ACCAGTGCTCTTGACACTCAGAGTGAAGCTGTTGTACAGGAATCCCTTGATAAGATCATGCTTGGAAAAACAACAGTCGCAGTCGCTCATAGAATCTCTACAATCAAGGATTCAAACGAAATTCTATTATTTGATGCAGGCCAGATTGCTGAGAGAGGAACATACCAGGAGCTAGTCGACATGAAAGGAAGATTCTATAAGCTTGAAAAAGGAATCTAAAATTTCTAGATAGTAATTTTTTTGGAAATATATCAATAAATGTAATGAAAAATTTCTTGTTAGTAATTACCAGTAGATAGTTCTCATACGTACCTTTTCTTCAAATGCTACTATGTACAATTCTGAATACGAATATAAAACATTCATATCAAAATTTTCAATCTTCTCGAAAGCAATCTTTTGTTATTCATTCGTTAGGTGATTTCTACCAGCATCTTGAAATATGTTTTTCAAGAGAATTTTATCAGGTTTTTGTAATTTCTCCTCTCCGAAATTAATTTCGAAGCTTGCTCCCATCAGAGAGACCAAATAGAAAAAAGACTGCACATCTTTGTTTTATCATTATAGGAGCTTTCAAGAAAAGGTTCGCAAGCGATAAGATGCTCAATGATACTCTAGCTCTCTTGAAATCGAAACTCCAACTATTGGACAAAATTAAAATACCTGATATTCTCTTCGACTACCAAAATTGGAAGCAACTTGAATAACTTCACATTTATAAAATTTGAAATTTCGATTTTCAACAGAGTGTTCTCACTTATAGTGTTCATTTTCTTTCTTTCGAAAAACTTACATTGGAAATCAAGGCTTAATTCTTCGTTTCTCAAAAAGAACCTTCCAAAGAGCTCGGTTTGAAGAGAGAATATTTACATATCCTTTTTAAGCTTCGTCGCGGGTATTTGATATTAGCTCTCCCGTGTTTCTCTCGGAAAAGGCTTTAGATCGCAAAAACACACCTTTCTGAGGGTTTCTTACTTTGTGTCCCCTTTTGAAGTTCATATTGTGAGAGAGTTGGTATGGAAGGTTTTGTTATCTGCTATTTGCTCTTTTACTTTTGAATTTTGATGTCATTGCGAGCAATTTAGGTTATATTTTTGGCGCGAACTTGAGAATCTTATTCACTGTTTTCTGTTTCTGGTGAAAAGGATATATATCTTTGAGAAAGCCACTGCCTCTGCTTCCAATAATTCGATTGTTCAAACATTTACCATTCGTAAAAAAGAGCGTCAATATCTAAAATTGCTTGGACTTAGTTAAGGTCAGCTATAGCTAACGATACTAGTAACTTGCATCCTAAATTATAAGAGGAGGCTTCTCTGAAAAACTTTTTTTAATTTTGAGTTCCTCTGAAATTTACAATTCTCAATAATATCCATGAAATTAATGCTTTTCTATCAAATTCCTTCGTTTCATAGGGACATTCAATGTATTATGTCATATAATATGAAAGAACAGAATAGACTGATGCTATAAACGATCTAAAAAACCGGTAGTTGTAATAAATCTTTCTTCTTTCAATGATTTCGTGCTCTAGATTGGTTTCCATGCGAAAACAAAATTCGATTGTTGCTCAAATAAAGCAGACAGACATAGCATGATCTAAAAATTAAATCAAGATGAGTTTTATCTATTAAACTACATAAAGTTACTTTCATCTAAGGTGTTTCCAGTATAAAAGACTTTTCCGGTTTTGAAATCCACTATCTTTGCCGTGTTATCATCTGAAGCAGTACCGAGTATGCTTCCGTTTGAGCTCCATCTCACACATCTGATTCTACCTAGAAAGTAAAAATTGGATTCCAGAAATTACCTTATTAACAAATCAAAAACTATTACCATTGTGAATACCATCAAAAGTTTGAACTATCTTTGATTCTCGTTTGTCAAATATTTTAACATTCATGTCATCACCTCCTGCCGCTAACAGATTTCCATTGCATTGGCAAATATCAATCCAGTATGTCGACACTATAATCAGGAATATAAATACTAAATTGAAAAAGTCGCAACATAAATTAAAGGAAAAGAATTAAAAAATCAACCCTTTTATCATTGAAAAAGAAAGCAAGGCTCTCTTTCAATATTTTGGAAACTGCTCGCGTATGACGCGAAAGAGTGAATGAAAAAGAAGTGAAACTAGAATTGCTGCACTTACTACCAAGATCCAGTTGAATTGAACTCTTCAAAGTGAGGACTTTCTTCTCAACATCCAGGATATCGAGTAGGTTATCATGATACTTGACAAATAATAAAGGCTCGTCAGAATTCGTACTCCATCTGCAACGACCAAGCCAATCTAAATTATAAGGGAAAGTATAAATGGAATGTATTAATACAGTCATTAAATCAGTATAAGAAGAAGAAATAAACCTATGATAGGAAGGAAGAAAGAGGTTAAAGAATTATACCGCCCCAGACGTAACGCATCTTCATATTCAAATGGAAGCTGTAACTGCTATTGTTCACGTCTGATATGAGCACTGTTCCGTAGCGGTCAATCGTTGCTACAGTCTCTCCAATAGGATTGAAATCAAGGCCAGCTATGAAGTTTTCTAGAGGCAATCATTAAAGCGAGTCTGCAATGGGAAAAAAATTTATTTACCATCCTTTGTGCTATATTGAGAGTACCAAATAGTATTTCGTTCGAGAGCTACAATGCCGTCAGACTTCGATGTGTCAACACTGTACAAGTGATAAGCTATTTTCCCTCCAACACAGATTGCACCAAGAATACCTCGTCGTGTGTTATATGTTACGTCTCCATTGCCAGTTACTATGAGAGAATATAATTATGAAACAGAATTTGATTGAGACTGTACCGCCGGAGACTCCCTTAAATGAGTATATTTTGTTAATTTGGTCTTCTCGTGAAACATCAAACACTTCTAAACTGGCAGATGTATTCCACTGGTGATGAATAGAAACGAGTAATTTAGTGTTTGCGATCTCTTTCACATGAGTCCAGCTGTTGTTATCTTAGTGTATTGTTATCGAATCGAAATGAAATATTAAAATTGAAAAAATACCATTGCTCTTGCTGAGTTTTGCTCCATCGAAATTTACAAGTTCTCGTTTCATTTCGAGTTCAGCAATGTGTATCGTATTGTTAAACTGTGAGGACCAGATGAGTAGTTTTGGCCTCGAAGGACTGTTTTCTATATATTGATGAATGAAAAAAGTGAAAAACACAGAATTAGAGAATATATAGATTACCGATGACTGTTAACGATTTGTTTAGATAGTCTCTATGTGCTTCACTTTGGAATTCCTTTGATTCCTCGTTAGTCGCAAGGAGTGTACGCTCGTCTTCTTTCATCCTGAGCTCTTCAAGGTCGGGTAAAATTTGAATATCTGAACTCAGCATCCTCTCAATTAAATTGCCTAATTTTTCAGAATCTTTAAAACCCTGTGCTACTGTTGATTTCAATATGAGATCATAAATCGAAGTTTGAAGATTCGAAGTTGCAAGCAAACTTTGAAGTTCTTTATCATCGATATTCTTCATCTTGAGTATCGCAAAAGCCAACGCTCTGATTTCTGTTGCCAAATGCTGAGAGCTTAGCTTCTTTTTCTTTGACTCTTCTATAATATAGGTTTCAGTTATCGATAAATTCCTCAGCTCTGATTGAGCCTTTTCGTAGATTTTCGCCCAATTACCCAAGAAAAACCTCTCTTTTTCTTTAATAAACGAAATATTTTCTGGGCCCAACGCATCTAAAATGTTTCTTAAATGAAGGCCCCTCCAAAGGAACTCCACATCAGAAAGGACGTCGCTCAGCAATCTCTCAATCGTTTGGGAATCTTTGGGATTTATAATTTTTTCAGCTTCGTTAAGTTGGCGGCTTAATGGGAGATAAGAGAGTGTTGCGCAAGCCATTTGACTGCCATTTTCGCTAATCTCGAAAGTATTTGTGAAGACAGAGCCCGGATAACGACGTTGAAGCCAAAGTAGCTCTTGAACAAAAAGCGTTGCTGCGTGGTCTTCGTTGGTGTTTACATACGCTTTTGTGCAATCAAGGACTCTGATCGTATGCCATTCGTGAGAACCACGAGCTTTGGCATTAAATATCTTGTAAGTCGATGTTTCAGTGATGAACTTGAAATCTTCGTAACGGAGCTTGGTTTTAGGAGGGATAGCAAACGTCTTATCATCTGTTTCGTTGTCGTTTGGAAGCATTTGGGTTTTATTGGCCTTTTGCTTTGAGATTTGAGAGTGAATAAATTAAATTTTAATCTTGTGAATCTGAATTAATTAATCACAGCGTATTAGAGATCCTCTTTAATTGCATTCGGTGAGACATGCCTGATCGTCGGACACGTCTTGAAGTACTAGTCAGTCTCCTAACATTGCTAAGAATCTTTGGCCAATCAATCGGAAAGAAGAATTGTATAATTGGTCAGAAGCCAATGATTTTATGGGATACTCTCTTACAGTATCTATCATACCAAGACAATCATACCTTGTCCTCAATCCTATTTGCTTTCTATTTGTGCTAAACTTGAAGGAAGTTGCTCTTTGTTTAAATTTTAGAATTGCTTTCTTATAATAGCACTACGGAGTCGCACTCTCTTCTTATAAGCTCTCATTAGAAGAATATCGCAGTCTTTCACACTCAGTCCCCAGTTTATATCATCATCATCCCCTTTAGTAATAGGAAATTTAGGCAACGAACCCAACGAACCCCTTGTAATAGAAGATTTCTTAACTTTACTACCACTCAACGCCAGTACTTCTCTCTTTCGTGGGAGTAAAATTGAGTAATTTTTTATTTCCTATTGAGACATCAATTTTTTCTAGACAATTTCCGGATGTAACATCCCAGAAACAGAAACTCAAATATTGTTCTTTGGTGGATTCTCTTCAGCCTCTTCTTCAAATTTCGATCTTTCGGGCTCTTCAGACTTGTCTTGCGGTTTACTTGTCATTTTCTCCTCTTACTTCTACATCTGGCATATCATCATTATTTTCATGTTCCTCTGAAACTTCCTCTCTTTCATTGTCGAATTTATGGTCATTTTCAGAGACTTCTTCTTCTTTATCTTCGTCATCCTCATTTCTCTCATTTCTCTCATTTTTCTCTCCTTCCTATTCTTCATATTCTGGTTCCTCACCCTCATCTACTTCTTCCACATGCTCTTCTTCAACCCCTTCTTCATAATTTTCTTCCCCTTCATCTTCACCGTCTTCTTCTAAGCCTTCTTTTTGAAGGTTGCTTCTTTTTCCAATAATCTTCAAAATTTGTTTTCAACCCATACGAAATGGACTATCCTGACCATTCATAAAGTAGCCCGGGACTCTTCTGATTTCCTTGAAATTGTTCTGCTAAGGACCAACGTTCTCCTGATCACCAACCTCAACAGCAAGATACTTCTCATCGAAAGAGTAGGCAATCTTGAATATCTGCTCATTTCGAAGTTTTATACCAAGAGCTTGACCGAAGTCTATGTTGGCAATTGAACTTCTACCAAATTAGCAAGTCCCAGTAAAATCAACTCCTTGCAAATTAGCATTCCTGAAATTGGTGCCTTCAAATATTCCATAACTTAAGTTGGCTCCTGGGATGCTGATGCTACTCAAATCTTGATGACTAAAGTCATATCCTGCAGAATTGAGCACGGTAACTGCGTTTGCAGCTGCAACTGCCAAATTGCTTTCCTGCTCAACTCCTTTCTCACGAGAAAGTTCAATTAACTTCGTCAGTTGTTCCGCTGTGAGCCTCTTATCATTCGCAGCATCTCGAAGGAGAAGGAGTACAATTGAATTCGATGCACTATTTGTAAGGAGTCTCTGATTAATAAGCAAATCTCTTGGAATTTCTAATTTTCCGTCTTGAATAGCAGAAAAAGGAGGAGGAACCTTTTCTCTAATCTCTTCTTCAATGCTTTTACGGTAGAAAATTTACGTATCCATGGATAGTGAAATTTGACTCGAGAATGGCTCCTGTCCCACTTCGCTAAGGGATGCAATTTCAAGATTAAAGAGGGATCATCAATGACTTCACCTTGGGTTTTTATCTCATTCCCTGAATATCCGCCTGACCTTAAAGCAAAGTTCTCTTCTTGACTTTTAGAGCTGTCCGTGGCCTCTAAGGTCCTCTTCAAATGGGTTCTGATAGTCTCAGATACTAAGAAATCTAGGAAAATTCTATTGCTGAGTATTTTCGTTGGAGTTGAATCCTATGCACTCATTCGCTTAAAGTCTTCTGACGTACTCTTAGGTAAGATTCGACAAATTATCCGAAGCATTGAGGGTACTCTTGCAATCTCTCTGAGGGCGTAGCGATCGATCAAGTGCTCAAGCAATTGAACTTTCTCGCATGATCTCAATTTTAAATCAGAAGGCAACAAGTCTAAAACAGCTGGAGGTATACTAAATTGTTCAAAAGAGCAGTACTTTATCAAGTAGTACCTTATCTGTTCGTCGGAAAAAGGTTCAATGCTTCGTTGCAAAAATGATAATGAATCACCTCTAACACGTCCAAAGAGAAGGTCCTTTCTTTGAACTTTTTGAAGATTCTCTTTTCTGCAGGTAATGATAAACTTCGCGTTCTTCCAAGACTCGTCATGAATTTTGTTTAGCTCAAAGAAATTATGTTTCACGAGCTCTTCCTTGCTATCTAGCGAGTGGAAAGCATGGATATCTTCAATTTCGTCATATCCGTCGAAGATGAATAGCAAGCGAGGTAACTTGAGATTTGTTTGATCTGTGGTCCTTAGAAGTGAGATGTTTTCTTGAGTGAGCGAGAGTTCTCTTGAAAGGGCTTCAGTAATGGCTTTCGATTTCGGGTTCTTGAGACTTGAGAGCTCGACATAGATAGGGAACCATTTTTCATTGTCATCTGACTCTTGATTTTTGTTCCAATTAGAGAATATTTCTCTTTGCAGATGCTGGCAGCAAAAGCTTTTTCCTGAGCCAGCTTGCCCAGTCAAAAGTAAAATTTTGAAATTTTGGAAGTTCAAGATATGACTTCTTGTTTCATATGACAGTTCCAGCATCTTGCCTTCACCAGCTGTGCTGTTGTGGTAACTCGTCAATGGTTCCACAAACAGATTTAGCTTTCTTTCGAGGTTTGTGTCATTTAAGATTTTTTCTTGGTATTGCTGGAATTTGGCAAATAGCACGGAGATATTAACGCCTTCACTGCTATTCACATCACCTTGAATGGAACCCCCACGGAATCTGCTCTCTTGTTTTCTGAGACATTGGCTTGAAGATGTGAGAAGATAAGAAGGAGGCTTTTCTTTAAGTTCTCTTGGATTACGGGGCGTGAGAAGAATTTATGGAGTTGAAAACAGTCATTTTTTGGATGAGCCCACAATATTGCTTTAGTAATTTCCATTCTTTGTATTTTTGGTTTATATTAACCCTCCGTCGTCCTTCACAAATAAATTCAAAAAGAAGCAAGAACTGAAGAAGAATTTCACCTTGTAGAACTTCAATAAATTAATGCAGAAATGTTACGGTTTTAGATATCCTCCAAAATAGAAAAGAGCAAATGAAGTAAACAGGATTTTCCCGCTTTCTTATAGACAGTAGTGCAGAGCAACATCTAAGAGTTAAATCTGGAAAATACTGAGAAGATAGTTTATGAAATAAGTAAGATGTCTCGCTAACAATAAATAAGATATAGTCATGAATCATCAGAAAAGAATCGAACAACTGCGAGAAAGAAGAAATATCCTTTCAGTAAACTAATAGCAATTGCATCTGCAACAAGGTGCAAAAAGACATGATTTATGGACAAGTTCTAAATGTATGCAATAATTCAAAGCATTTATCAGTCGTTTTTTATCAAGAGTTAAAAACAAGTCTCCAAAAAATCTTCAAGTAAGCTATGCTGCAGACTTGAAAAAATTACTACAGGTAATTGGAATTATTTCAGAAAAACACTGTCCTCGAAATTATCAGTGGCAAAATTGAAAAGCGAGACTAATGTAATCATTGTTATCTTGCAGATTTAGGTTCCTTGAGGTATATATTTTAGAGAATATTCAATAAAAAAAGCTTTGAATCAACAGAAAATGAAATAGAAAGAATCTTGATATAACTTTCAGATAGAAATTAACACACCTCATATTGTTTAGAAACTTAAGGATGATAAAAGAAAAAATGGAGAAATCAAAATAAAGAGATCGTCGGAATCCAGCGCCAATTGACTATTTGTTGTAATTTAGCTCCACTAGCTGATTAATTAAGGTAATGGAAGTTGCCCCAGTAAGGTAGGTGATACATTGGCGCTTGTAGGCTGTTTGAATAACCTTGATTAAAGTATACGTTTGGCATTGAGCCATAGTATTGTGGATAGTATTGATTATTTTCGTACATGTATTGATTTGCTGGCCTTTGCTCGACAGTCTTATTGTTAAAAATCTCAGATTCCAAGTCTTCTTCGAACCCCTTCTTTCTGTCTGTTTGCTCAGAAAAATCAATGAATGGCACGTCATCAAACTCAGTTTTCAATGGCTCTGAGAGAAAAGCTCTTTGGAAGTTGGGCTCTGAGCTTGCCTCAGGGTTATTTTGACCCAAATTCAAACAGTTGGTTGAACTCAGATCAATCAGGTCATCAGACAAAGCTGTGCTGCTTTGATTTGATTCTGTTGATGCGAAAGGAGAGCTACCACCTTCCATCTCCTTTATCTCCTTTGCTGCATTTTCCGTCAACAAATGTCTAAACTGAGTATAAAATCGATTTTTAACCATCACTTCTCTTCTTCCTGGGAGTTTTTTAGAAATTTCGCACCATTTTCGTCCGTGCACTTTAAAAAGCTGTACGAGCGCCTCGTCTTCACTTGGTAACCATTGTCCCTTGTTTATATTGGGGCAGAGCTTATTCAAGTAGCGATCTCTGATCTGTTTTCCTGTTCGAGCCCTCCCCATATCCTGCGATATAAGTGCCCAGTTAAGGCCGTGTTTCTCCACGAGTTCAATCAAAAGACGGTCCTCTTGAGGCTCCCAAGTCTTTCGTGTGCGCCTCTTTCCATTCTGGCCTTCAATCGATGCAGAATTCTTTGAAATTTTTTTGGATGTCCTTGCCAATTTTTCCTCCATTGGTTCACCAATAGTATTTCCCAGTGTATTCTTACCAGTGATTTCTTCCGGCTGTTTTTTTACTTTGATATCTTCTTTTTTGACCATTGGTCGACCTCGCTTGTGCATTGTCGGCTGATCCGACAGGTCATTCTCAGTTACGCTCGAACTCGTTCCAGGAATTTGCGCAACGAGCTGTTGATTCGAGAAATTCATAGGCAATTTAGGTTCTGAGCCAAGCTGGGAGCCCAAGTAGTGATTGAAAAGATTTCCTTGCATTCTTTAAGTTTGCTTTTCTTCGTTTAATTTGTTAGAATTAGATTTATAAATTGCTAGCAGGCAATAAATGAATGGGGGCCTGAAAATTAATTCTAATATTGTAAAATCCAGAAAGAATCGGTCAAGTTTCAAATTGATTTCGATGGATATAACATTTAATTTTTCAATCGAGGCTTTAATTCCAGATGCGAATTGGAGCAGTTATTAAAAAAAGAATTTGTTCCGGACAATATCCGAATAAAAAATTAACTGCAATTCTTAATTCAAACCTCAAACTTTTTAGAACTCGCTTTTTTCATTTTAAATTAATTTTTTCTTAGTCGTTGATTTGCTAAAAAGTGTTTATTTAACAATATCCAAACTTCGCATCGGAATCAATTAAAATGAAATAATTGCTATTAAAAGAAGCCTGAAATAGTGGAAGCCACTGCGTCATCTTCTTAGATCTGGCCCTCTCTCTGAAATTATAGTGTCTTCAGCCAGTGTGAGCTGAATAAAATGATCACCGATATGCTTCAAATTAGATATGTCTTTTTATAATGAATTAGATTCGATTAATCTGCAATGAGGATCTAATCCAAGAGGTAGGATGTAGAAGATCACTGAAGTAAAGAGAACAGTTAAGAGAGAGCTATTTCGAATAAGCAAAGTAGAGATTGAATAGATCTCAATAACAAGCAAAGTTTCTCATTATATCTAGAGCTCAGTAGGTACTTATGATCGTTTTTCGGACGTAAAAAGAAATTCTAAGTGATTCGATTCTGCCTTTTTTTTTTGGCTCTCTCTCTCATGGAGTGCTAATTTTCAGATTAAAATGATGATTGCAAGAACTTTCCAGCAACAGCTTCATTGGAGATCCAACTACTTTTGCGACACCAGATTCTTTAGCCATTTGCCATGCAATTCACTTCAAAAACGCGGAAGAGAGATCATTCAGAACTATTTCTTGAATCACCTCAAGCGAATCCTAAATACGAATTAAAATTGATTAAATTAAGCAAAAGAAAGAAAAATTAAGTAGTTTGGCTTCCGTAAACCCAAATGCCTCCAATAATTTTCACTTATCTTCCTTAATTGCTCGAAGAAGAAATGTTGTTTGAATTGATAAGAACTGCCCTGAAAGAAGAAAAAATATGTGAATGTTTGCGCTAAAGTTATGTTAGTATTTCTCGATCCGTTAGTGTACTCTCTAGTACTGTGCGATAGTTTGTTCTCTGCCATCATAATCGTTGAAATTGGACTCTAAACGCTTTAAACCTGGTCATGAGATCCCAAGATCCACTGAAAAAAAATTAAAATTGGTGAATAGTTTTGTTAGAGAATGAGCGACTTACGATTGATCCAAAAGGAACTCTGAGACTAAATTCGTTGTTTTTTGTGGGGGTTGATGAGCAAGGCACTCCATTTTCAAAACTTTCATAAACTGCTTTGTAACAAAAAAAGATGGGTATTTTGGCACTTTAATATGATCAAAGTTTACGAAGTTCTGACAAAATGAGTACATTTTAAGATTTTAAATCATATAGAGTTTTAATACTTTGCAATTACTGTAAAAAATTCCTTGATGTGAGTAGCTTGCACGTATCGATCTCTTTCTTGGAAAGCCTTTATTCGCTACTTTGTGTACAACTCTGTCTTTCATTTATACATTTGGAAAACTATAGATCTATTATCTTTTTTGTTGTTGATTATCGGAAACCATGCAGAATGAAGTATAGATAGCTTCAATATGCTGAGTCTCAATTCCTCTGCCATGCTTGAGAAATATATCTTCACCTTCTCATTTCATCATCTACAATATAGAGAATTTTATTATTCAAGCAAGACGCGAGAACGACCCTTTCAACAATGCTAATTTGTTGAAATATAGAACCAATGTTTATTACCTAAGCGTCCTACTTCAAACTGATATCATAAAAGTCATTCGCAGCAGTATTTAACATGCAGAAAGTCGGACCTGAATTAAATAAATTAATTCTGGCTATGAACAAATTGGAAGAAACGAAAGAAAAAACTGAGGGAACTCCTCTGGACCTCAAAGTTCTCATCTGCCAACTCAATGCAAAGCAGAAAGACATCGTCTTTAACCAAACTAGAGTCGCTAAATCATTGGAGAGCTACAAGGCTAGCGACAATATCGATGTGATACTCTTTCCTGAAATGATGTTCACTGGGTATTCCTTCACTGACTCAGCTGATGTTGAAAGCTACGCCGAAGAAGCCGGTAAAGGTCCTACCTTCGAATATCTTTCAAAGCTTGCCAAAAACCTCAAAACATACGTCATTTGTGGCTATCCTGAAGTATTTCCTGACGAGAAGGCAATTAACAAGAAACGCTATTACAATTCTTTATATGTGATCGATCGCTCAGGAAACCTGAAGCTGAACTATAGAAAGCGTCAATTATTAGAAGCTGATAAACAATGGGCTGAAGAAGGCGAGAGCTTCAAATCGGTGGAGCTTGAGAGCTCCAAAGGAATTAAGTACAAGGCGGTAGTTGCCATGGGCAATGACATTAACCCAACCAAAGTGGGAGGGACAGAAAAATATGAATTAGCTGAATTCTGCAAGCAAGAGGGAATCGATGCTCTGTTTGTAGCGAGCGCTTGGGTTGATACTGACATCGCGAGTGTTGACTCGAAGGCTATTGAGACAGTAATAAACTCATGGTTGCTTCGGCTGCAGACACTGTGCAATCTCCCTACAGTTGTGAGATACGATAAACAATGGGGACTCTTCTGGGCGAATAGAGTCGGAAAGGAAGGAGATTTGATTTTTACGGGTTCAAGCCATGCGTTAAAACTGAACCCAGCGCAGCTAATATTCGCCTTGGATAAAAGGAAGGAAGGGTTTATCATGGCAGAAGTTTCGCTTGCTAAATAAGCAATGCTGATGTCTATAGCTTAAATTTGCATAGCTAAGCTGAGAGAGCAAAACGTTTGGTAATGGAATTCTCTTTTGATCTTTTGCTGTAAATACCAGTATTCATATGAATAAATGAGATCACGTTGTAATAGAGCGAGAATTAAAGCTATAAGTATGCTAAAAAATTAGTTCCTTTGAATCATCCAAGCTATTTCGAAAGATCTTAATAGAAGAGGGCTCTAGTATGCCGCAGGTGAGTAACACTACTAAAGATTTTGATAGAAATGATTCAATGACTCCGATCTTGATTAAAATGTCACACTACTGTGTGTCTACCTCAACTATAAACGAATGAACAAAATTTTCGACTTTTGTAAAAGCCTGCTTTTTCTCTCTCCTTTCACATATCATACCTTCATTTTCTTCTCTCCTAAATTCTAAAGAAAGAGGTTTTATTTTAAAGAGAGGCTCGCTTCAAATCAAATTTTTAAATCTCACGTATCTAATAATTATTTTCAAAAAAATCTTAATCGATCTTATCATGGCGATCCAAGAAATCCAACCCCACGCTGGGGTTTTTCCTTATATGCATTGGGCATTAGTCTTCATTTTCGCAGAGTACGCCTTCGAACACTTCATCACGATCCTCCAGCTCAATAGGAAGGTCGCAAACACCAAAATTCCTGAAGCTCTCAAACCGCTAGAAATAAAAGAGGATGACTACCAAAAATCTCGCTCGTACAACATCTCAAAACTGAGATTCACACTCGCTGTTGATACTATCGAAACCGCGATTAAATGTTTGCTCTTCTACTTCTACTATGGACCTTGGATTTGGAAAATCAGTGGAGAAATTCTCACTTACTTCAACCAAGACCCTTCATCAGAGTTTAAAAGAGCTCTTATCGTCCTCGGCATCGACTACGTGAGAGAGAAAATAACCGGCATCCCAATCTCCCTTATTAATTCCTTCGTCATCGAGGCAAAATACGGTTTCAACAAAATGACCATCGGAACCTTTATCAAAGACGAAATCAAGAAGCTCTTCCTCTCTGTGATCCTGACCCCTCCAATCCTATACGCTCTGCTCTGGGTTATCGAGGCCGGAGGTCAATACTTTTACATCTATGTCGAAATAGTCGTCTTTGTGATTATTATCATAATGATGTTCCTCTACCCTAACTTCATCGCTCCAATGTTCAACAAGTTCGAGGATTTACCTGAAGGAAGCTTGAAAGATAGAATTTACAAATTGGCTGGCAAACTCGATTATCCATTGAAGAAGATCTTCGTTTGCGATGGATCTAAGAGATCAAGCCACTCCAACGCGTATTTGTTCGGTTTTTGGAAAAATAAGAGAATTGTGTTGTTCGATACCATCCTGAAGCATTTAGATGAAAACGAGATTGAAGGAGTGCTTGGCCATGAGCTGGGACACTGGAAGAAAGGACATACCTGGAAGATGCTTATCTTGTCCATGCTGCAGATATTTGTAACGTTCTATGTCTATGGGTTCTTTATGTATAACAAAGAGGTTTTCCTAAGCTTTGGCTATAAAGACCAGTCGATCTTCGTCGGCTTACTTTTGTTCTCATCGATGTACTCTCCGATTTCCTATGCGTTGGGAATTCTGAATTTGAGAATCACGAGAGAATTCGAGTACGAGGCTGATGAATTCTCAGTAAAACTGGGATACGCCAACGACCTTTCCTCGGGATTGATCAAAATGTTTAAAGAGAACGCTGGTGACATGGATCCTCACCCAATATATGCCGCGTTTAAGTATTCGCATCCAGCGCTTATTGAAAGACTCAGAGGCATTTCCATAGCCGAGAAAAAGCAGTAAGAATTTAGTGTAATTGTTTGTGTCGTCTTTATGATGTTTTTGCTGTTGAGAATATGGCTATAAACCTTAAGTACATGAACAATTGAATCTGGAATAAAAAAAAAATAGGCATTTATGAGGAAAGGAGGGATAGTAATTAGATTGAGGGTGGCAACATTAAAATTACTACTTACTCGGCAAATAATGATAATAGAAGTCCTTGCTTGTAAAAGATAAATTTTTAATCAAAGGGTGATAATTCTAAATACTCTTATCGTGATAATTCATATCGTGAAGGTTCTTACCGTGTTCGTCATTTAACTCACAAGACTATTATGGTCCTCTAATAAAATCTTTAAAACGCGAAGATACGTATTTATAAATCTCCGTTAACAATCTCAGTTAAATATTCTAAAAATTCTTATTTTTGCATGGCAATCGAACAAATCGAACCTCAAGAAAAGGTGTTCCCTTACCTTTACCTTACCATTGGATTCCTCGTAGCAATTGAATGCTTTGAGATCTTCATTTCCGCTTTACAGCTGAATTGGAAGAAGAAGAATCAGAAAATCCCAGAGGTCTTGAGACCTCTCAACATCCAAGAAGTCGATTATGAAAAATCCCGGGCCTATAATATCACCAAGATAAAGTTTTCGATGACTGTCTCCATAATCAACACCGTTATCACTGTCTTATTGCTCTACTTCTTCTATTACCCTTGGGTTTGGAACATTAGTGGAGACATTCTCGCACATTACGGCTTCGATTCTTCATCCGAGTTCAAGAGGGCTTTGGTTTTCATCGCTATCGACAACATCCGAGAGAAATTCGTAGGAATCCCGATTTCCTATATCAGCTCCTTCGTCATTGAAGCGAAGTATGGCTTCAACAAGATGACCCTCAAAACTTTCGTCACAGACATCCTCAAGACGTTCTTGATCCTAATCATCCTTACTCCTCCTATTCTTTTCGTGTTACTATGGGTCATTGAGGCCGGAGGAAAGTATTTCTATCTCTATGTCGAAGGCGTCGTCTTTGTGATGATTATCATCATGATGTTCATCTATCCTAACTTCATTGCCCCACTGTTCAACAAATTTGAAGAATTGCCTATGGGACCACTAAGAGACAAGATCTACGCGTTAGCTGAAAAGCTCGATTATCCTTTGACCAAGATCTTCGTGTGTGATGGCTCAAAGCGATCGAGCCACTCGAATGCGTATCTGTTTGGGTTCTGGAAGAACAAGCGTATTGTGCTCTTTGATACGCTTCTGAAGCATTTGGATGAAGATGAAATTGAGGCGGTGCTTGGACACGAGTTGGGCCATTGGAAAAAATGTCATACATGGAAGGGCCTTGTGCTGGTGATGGTGCAGGTGTTCGTGATTTTCTATGTGTACGGTTTCTTCATGTATAACCCGGAGGTATTCCTAAGTTTCGGATTCACCGACCAGTCGATCTTCATTGGGATTGTGCTATTCATTCTAATTCTGACGCCAATTAATTTTGTGCTGGGACTCATCGGCTTGAGGATCTCTAGAGCCTTTGAGTATCAGGCGGATCACTTTTCGACCGTTTTGGGCTACGCGGACAAGTTATCTTCTGGTCTCATCAAATTGTTTAAAGAAAATTCGGGAGATATGGACCCTCATCCCTGGTACGCTTCCTTCAGATATACGCACCCAGCGTTGGTCGAGAGACTCAATTATATTGCAAAGTGTAAGGGATCTGGCACTTATATAATGATGGCTTAATAATAAGGCTATTAAATATCATGAACATTGAAAATTATTGCATATAAATAAATGAGCTATTAAGATTCCATTAAACCATTTAAGAGAATTGAATTCATCATCAAAAACTAACTAATTTGAGAAAGAGATGGCTCATGAACTCAAAAATCACATTATTGGAACTCTAATAATCATCATTGATGTTTATATATCGAAAGATGATGGTAGAAGGAAAACAAAACAAATCAACACAAAATATGAATAATCATTCTACTTTGCCTATTGAAAAAAAAAAATAAATGAAAATCTTTGCAGAAAAAAAATATTTATGGAACAGAAAATTGTGAATTCTTTGATAGATAACTGGGTTGATACAACTTAATAAAGAAGATTTATCGAGAAGTCGCGAGGCATGACACAAGTTGCGAGATGCGATCATCTGATATCGGTTTGAAATACTTGGGATTATAGCTAAAATCACTGTGCTTTGACGGCACAATTACGTTGATGATATCCTTCTCATTGAGTGGTTTGAACCCAAGCGACTTCATCACCGAAATATTCAGATAATCGGGATTATCATGCGTTTTGCTGTTCTTCCTCGCGGTTGCGGTTGCAGGGGAAGAGTGTTTGCTTTTTCCATCCTCTGCTCGTAGGATGCTCCCGAGATTTATTTTCATGCCCGAAGGCATAGTTTTCATCATTAGCGGAGACGGCAAATGCCGATCAGTTTTCGAAAAGGTTTTCGTTGGAGTTGCCAAGCTTATTGCCTGGTCCTGTTCAGGAATGCTTATAGTAAGGAGTTTTTTGTTACTAAACTGTAAATTGCTCCTACCAGGAGTAACTTTTCGGTCTTTGTCCTTCTTAACTTCGCTGATTGCAGGTTCCTTCGATCTTTTTTGGATCAACTCAGAATTATCGTTCTTTTGATTCGGTAGCTTTTTGACGGCGTGGGGGTAGTTGAGACTTGATACATTATCGCTAAAGATGAAATCTTGGCTTTTCCCTCTGATATCTGTCGAAACGTTCGAAAGGTCGAAGTGAGAGCTTTGAGACGGCTCGTTGAACATAGCTGCTTGTTTTTTAGTTATTTTACTTTTAACATTTCCAGTTTTTGTGCTAAAATTGTTTCTTTCACTCAGCTGCCTTGACCGATAGTCTGGAGATAACGGCCTTAGGCTTTGAGAACCAATTTGTCTCACTTCTGAAGATGTCGGTTGAATCACAGTGATGTTTGTGTGTGTTGAACTAAAAGAGTGATTTGGCTTGACATTGGGACGAGTCTCATTATTTTCAAACAATTCTGACACATGATTGTCGCTTTCGTGCTGATTTAATTTTTTATATAGGTTGCAAAGATCAATTCGATCCGTTTTGGACGTCGGAGCCTCAAGTAGCGATGAACCTTTGAGCACCTTTGCGTTTGTAACGAATTTTTTTAGCATCAGCTTTGGATTTTTCTCTTGGGTTTTTTCTTGAACTCTATCTAAGTTTATGGCTACTATTGCTGTCTCGGCTTTTGTCGGCTTAGTAGTGGTAGAGCTACCACCTCGAATCTATAGTATGAAATATATTGATTTAAACTCAATTCCTCATGATAATATGAACCTGTGGGCCAGAAGCAGGAATTTTTTTGTAGTCTGTTTTCAGATTGTATTGTAAGGTGACAGTAGTCGTTTTTGGGCTATTGATGGCTTTGAGTGACGAGAGAGGTTTGAAATTAGTGCCCCAATCAAGGATCTCATTTTTCGGAAAGTCGTCACTGCCGACGCTTCCCAGCGAAGAGTTCACTTCCTCCGTTTCGAAGGTTTCAAGAGGATCATATGTAATTAATGGCATGCCGTTCAAGCGTTCGTATTCTATTGCATGCTCTAACCGTGGAGAAGTTCTGGGCGAGGGGAATCTTCTCAGCGGGTCGTTCTGGTCGATAGGATTTTGCAGTCGGGTAGGAAGAGATAGCTTCTGAGATCCAACCGTTCCTTTTTTTGGAGTCACTCGACGGCTCGCCTGGTTTGATTGGCTGGCAGACTGTGAACCTGATCCTGGGTAATTCTTGTAAAATTGAGCCGAGAGTTGAGGTTTACTTAGCTTCCCGTATATTTTTCCGTTTATTATTTCCATTATGCAGGATACTATCAACTCTTGCTGAGATAAAATAATTTAATCAAAATAAAATTAAGCCTGAGTGGACTGGTTCATTCTCTCATATAATTCGAGTTCTTAACATGTACCTCTAATTAAACCAAAAATTTTCTTGTACTGCACCCAATGGATCAGCCTCAAATTTCTCTGGGTTAGTGCTTTTTCCACTGACGATCAAATTGACGCTACTATATCTCAACTAGCTTAGCTTCGTTCTCTCATTCAGCTATGATTATCTCATCGATAACACTGTCCGATATTCAACGCCAATGGCTTTCGATGAAGCGCACCTTCCATTCAACGAAAATTTTGTCGATTTGTGGGAAGATGAGACTATTTGATTTTGTTGAATCAAGAACAAGTACTCTCAAGCGCCTCGAAAATTGGTATTATGATGATTTCATTCTTTCCTTCTCTCTCTTTCTCAGTTTGACTTCATCGAAGCTCTGTTGTTAATACGTATGCCTTGTGGCACAAATGGAGGCTCAGCTTGAATAAAACAAATTTATTTGCTTTGAAAAAAAATCTTTCGCAATCTCGTGTTTAATAATTTAAGAATCTTAAGTGATCTTGATTTGTTCATACACTATAGATAATAAAATCAGGCACATGCACCACGGAACCTTTTCCGACCAATTCCAAGCCTTCAACAGGTAACCGTTGAACTCTTAGACCACCTATTGATGACTTTGTAGCTCCCACATTCGAAAAAACTCCAACCAAAATTCGCCTTTTTCGATGCGTACTATTTTATGAAATTTCTTACGCTGACTTACTCTCAAAGAGAACAAAGTAAGCTATCCATTGTTTGAAGAGCCCTCGTCACAAGAGATACCAGCCACTATAAGAATGATCTTTGGTAAGCCATCATCATGTTTTTTTTCTCACTTGTTTCAGACCAAGATTCCGGCGATGAATCGCATCAGAACAAAAGGAATCAGGGCGAGTATTACCCTCAAAATCTCAAAAATAATCGAGGCGAGCAACATGAATATGATCCAATCAACGCTACTAAGCCAGGTATATAATAGCGCCCAAAATCTATTAAGAACTCGAATATTCGTAGGAATGCCTCAGCATGGGTTATTAATTCCAAGCTTTTCGCAGGTTATCCATGGCTTTACTCCCATAAACCCGAATAGCGGGACATCCACCCCAGGCAGCAGATCTACTCCAACTAATTCGAAGCGAGGAGGTATAAAACATTCCTTTTTGGCAATCATTAAAGAATATCTGTATATAGTGCAATCCAACAGCGGAAAGAAATATAGTAACAGCCCGCGTGTCTTCAATAAGCAGATAAACGAGGATATCAACCTTATCGAAAGAATAGAAGGTCTACTGACGACGATTGCGGATAATTATAACCGATACTGTCCTGTTTGTCAAGGCTGTAAGGCACTGATAATCTCTTGTTCTCAGAGTTTTGTTTAGATATCGAGCTGAAAAAGAGCAATTCCCAAAACATTTGCGCTTACTTTTCACGGACCAAGCAGAAATACTATCTGACTCACTTCGACTGCTACTTAAAGAGTTCATCGAATTTCGCAAATGCGAAGATCCGCTCTTTAAGCGAAGTTGCGACTAGCCGCTGTCTGCAGTTACAGACCTCAGGGCTGTTGGATACAAGTGATTATTTTAGATCAGATAAGCGAGCGTACATAATGACTGTTGAGGGGTATCATCCCTTGAGCTCCTACTTGTTCTTCAATATCGAGAAGCCATGCTTCGCAATTGAGCATGCAAATAATGTAAATTCATTGTGTTTTATAACGAGCTATAATCTTATTTCAGGGAGATCAACTACTCTATTTGAATTTGGCAAACAAATCGACCTCGATCTTCGAGCCAAATCTGCTATTGATCCCTTACAATGAATTCCGCTGTGTCCTAACGATCCATCTGACTCAGTCAACCGAGGTAAGCTTATTGAACTTTATATCGTTTTCTGATGGTGTTGTGTATCTAAAGGAACCATATCAACACGAATTTATGGTGGATATGTCGGAGCACAAACTCAATTCCGAAACCAAGATGAAAAATTTAGAAATCTCATTTGTAACTCTGCTTTTTTGTGGTCGAACTAATCTTCTTCATGAAAAGAAAAATCAAGAAGGAAACAGCGTGAGGCTGGGAGTACAAGCTGTATTTGATCCAAACAACGAGTATGTGGGCTCTGTTAACTATAAGATTCCGCTCCCTGACACAAATCCAAGCAGCCCTTCAGTCAGACCAGATTTTGCTCGAGCTACCTTTTACATCCTCAAGTATCTGATGATCGATCTACCTCTGAAGCGACCTGCACCAGTAAATCCATTATCATTTAGGTTTTTGGCTAAATTACACTATATTGTTAGAACAAGCAACAAGAGTTGTCGATGAAGCAAGCCGAAAGCAATAAGCTTCCCGATTCACCTAAATCTGACCACTCCGGTCATTCAAAGAGGTTAGACGACAGTGTGAGTCCTCGTGCCCTCTTCCGTTCTCGAAACCAGCTTGCTCTTAATCCTGTAAATATTAGTCGTCAAAGGAACCATTATAATTTTTCTTCAAATGTAGCAAAGCTCACATTTCAATGTTCATTCGCAAAGAGCTGGAGAGTCAACTTTCAGCAAGATTTATGGTCCAAACTCGAAGAACCACTCCAACTTTGCCGAACAGCAACAGCACGTTGTTTCCAATCAGCAACAGCAATATCCTATGAATCGAAATCCTTTCCAGCAATCTCCTCAATTTGAGTATCCGTACGACAACATGCAGTCCGATGACGTGAACGAAGGAGACAATGAAGAGCAACACTACAAAGTGGGCATCTCGATGCTGAAAACGGACTCGCTGAGAACTCCAGACACTGTCGAGAGTACTGAAAGATCGCTTTATGCCAATAATGATCCAGCATGGCTGAAGACACCCCCTCAAAAGTCACTTAGAAACAAAATCCTTTCCGCTTCCAGCAATAACAGCAGTGCGGATGTTTCTTTGGACCTGGGTCCTAGACAAACACAGGAACAGATTACACCGAGCAGATTCCAGTCGCCTGATCTTAGCGGTACTGGCGGCAGCAACCTCACGAATGATAATCAAGATTTTGCCTCACTGGATAATTTCTCAGAATGCGCCACCAAGCTTGATTTCGACAGAATATTCAGTAACGAGAATAAGAATCTTCAACAGAATATGAAGATAGATTTCATTCAAGGAGTAAACCAGAAAGGACCACTTCCAACGTCAAATCAAGTGTCTAAATTCGGAATTTCTGCAAATCAAGCCTATAATCAAGGCTTTAATGAAACTTTCGGACAAACCTGCAATCCTGGGTTTAACCCGAATAATTTCTTCCAAGTAAACATGGAACCAACCCAATCCCCTAAGAGAGTTGGGATTTCTAACGATATGTCTCAATGCATTGGAGGCTTTCAGTATGGAGGAGCTATGGCTCAACTGCCTTGGAACAATGGTTCATTTGAAACCATTCAAGCCGGTCATAGCCAGACGAACCTCCAAGCGCCAGCTTACTATGGAACGGGGCCTAATAACCAGCCCTTTTTTATTGGTGAATATCAAAAACTCTGCTAAAAGTGAAAGGATACACTAACTCGGACTCTAATTATATTAATTGACGCTCATTTTTTTGTCAGATTTCCTCTTTGTTTTTTTTAATTATTTTTAAAAAAGTAAGTAATATATTCATTATTAGTCATTTTAACAGCCGAGTTATCCATTAACAATATATTTTTTTCTTTGTGTGAGTATTTTAATCAATACATTAACTAATCCAATAAATATGTGTACTTCTAAGTTATCACACCTCTAAGCGGAGAGTTTCTTCAGAGGTGACTCCATTTGGTGTTGCTTTCGCAGCAAGCTCGTGTGGTAGTTTTATTAACACTTCTAGAAATAAATAAACTCAACAAAAGCAATAGGAAAGCCCGCGAATCCAGAATATACACAAGGAATATGATCGCGTGTGCTATTAGCATCGATGGATACCTTATTTCGCGAGGTATTGATTCAAATTCAAATAGAAAAGCCTTGTTAATAAAAAATAAGAACAGTCACATTGATCTTAATTAAGCTCAACAGCAAATTATATAGTTTAATACTGTAATTGGACCAAGTTCGCATTTACCACAAATGAGTACTGAGATCGCCCTAACAAATGAAGAGCCTACTACAATTGGAAATTACACTCTTGGTATCAAACTGCCCAAGAAACCGTGCTTATAGTGTCCTTAGGAAAAAATATTGGTGAAGGAACGTTTGGAAAAGTGAAACTTGGTACTCACATCCTCACAGAAGAAAAGGTATGTTCAAATCCATATCTCATCACATAGATCCCACTTCTTGCTGCAATGTTGGAATGCAATTGACCTGATTTGTCTTATAGATCGCTGTAAAAATTTTGGAGAAGAGCAGAATTGTGGAAGTCGCTGAAATTGAACGCGTTGCAAGAGAAATTCATATCCTCCGCAGGATTCGTCATCCTCATATCATTCAGCTTTATGAAGTAAGAGATATCCTGCACTTTTTTTTTAAGTAGCCAATGAAAAAGATAATTGAGGCACCTGATCAATTGTTTTTAATAATGGAATACGCTAATGGCGGAGAACTCTTTGATTACGTCGTTGAGAAAAGCAAGTAGGCTTTCCCTCGTAATGCATGAGAGAAACTAACAATACCACTGAAAATAGATTGGATGAGAAAGAGGCTTGCAGGTTCTTTCAGCAGATTATAGCGGGAGTCAGATATCTTCACAAGCATGGAATTGTACATAGGTAGATCAATGAAACTGAGCTTTTTTGTGCTCATGGCTGGTAATAGAGACTTAAAACCAGAGAACCTCTTGCTGGATAACAACAAAAACATCAAAATTGTTGACTTTGGCTTGAGTTGCACTTATAAAACCAATCAGACACTCAAAACGGCCTGTGGGTCTCCTTGTTACGCGGCTCCAGAAATGGTCGCAGGAAAGGATTACAGTCCGATGAAGGTGGATGTCTGGTCTTTGGGAATCACGCTTTATGCTTTACTTTGCGGATATTTGCCCTTTGAAGATCCTAACCCTATCGTCCTTTATAAAAAAATTATCAATGGAGATTTTACCATCCCGAAATTTGTATCTGGAAAGGCACGAGACCTTATCCGAGGACTTTTAAATTCTGATGCCGAAGCACGTTTGAATCTTGATGAAGTAGCCGCTCATCCATGGCTTCAGCAGTGCTCAGATTCTGCCGAGGACCCCAAGAGCAGCTCTTCAGTAACTAATTTTTACCTGGAATTGAGCTTATGATGTGCGTTTGTTAGATAAATGTGAGTGTCTTGGAGTCTGTTAAAGATTTTGGATTTGACGTCGAAACGGTCAAGCAATATATACTTAGAGGCAAACACAATCATTATACTGCAACGTAATGATAATCATGTTGAATATCCAAATTTGTTAACATATATCGATATGTTCTTAACAGGTATCACTTACTTCATCAGAAGTATAGCAGAGAAGGAGGGAAATCACCGGTTCAGGGCTCCTCAAAAAAATTCAATTTTCCAGTCAAAAGCTTAGGGAGCTTAAAGGGGAAAGTAGATCTCAATAGCTCTCAGATAATCGAGGATTCTTTATGGAGAAAGATTCGACCGAATACACAAAAAAGAGCATCAAGTACGAACAAAGGGATTCGCAAGTCAGCGTCTGTGGGTAAGGAGCTTGCCTCAAAGTAAAAAAAAAATCAGTGTGTATGCTGCTAAGGGCTAACTGGTATGAATATTTTAGAATAGAGGATAGTGGATCTTCTTCTGCTGAACAAGAAAAGTTAAGCCAAAAATCAGATCGCGGCCCCAAGACTAGCGATAAGAATGAAATTGCAATGAAACCTAACACAGCTGGAGAGGCAAGAAAGCGGAAAGCCAGCAGGCCGGCCCCTAAGAAAATTTCAACTGAAAAAGGAAATAATGTGGAATCACAAATCGTCAAACCTGAAGGAGTGTTGTTGCGTGAAACATTAAAATCAACTTCAAAAAATCTGAGTGCTGCAAAAGGCGTTGACCCTTCAAAGTTGAAAAGTCCTATTGGCGTAGCTATTGAAAGGTATGTATCGTATCGCTCATCTCAACATTTTTATTAAAACTGTTGTATATTTAACATAGTGTTCGATTAGAAAGAAATACTCCTCGTCAAGAGAAAGCGAAACCGAACTCAAGCAAAGAGCAAAAAAGGCAGGTGGCTACTCCTTCAGGTCGTCCGAGTCTCGATGCTGAGAAGACTTTGTCAAGCAGCAGTCGTCCAGAGACTGACAGAAATGTTTATGGCTCACATACAATTACGAAAGATGGGAATCTTGTCGATTTGCTGGGCCAACCAGGATCTCCAAAGAGTTAATAATGATTCAGTTTACTCGCAATGCTAATCTTCTTTTACATTAGAGAAATTGAATCCAAATCGAAATTCGCTGAAGGACGGAAAAGCTGGCACTAGACTGCTTGGTTCAAGCACTCCTTCGAAGATCGTATCGCTTCGTTCTTCAGAGATCACATCCTCGTAAATATTTAATTGATGTGCTTGATAATAAACAATACAAATAGCGATGCTAATAGATCTCGATCGAAAACTAAATCACTAAATCCAAAAGAAGGAAAGCCCTCGACTGCACTTAAATCATCAAAGCCTGCAGCAAACGATCTGGCTGCAGATTCTACAACAATAAAAGCACTAGTATCTCCCAGAAATGTAAAATCTGAAACTTCAGAACCAACCTCTGGATTAGTGAAGAACCCATTGGAGGTTGAGCAAAGCATTTCAGGCGGAGTTGCCTCACCAACGAAAACTTTAAGCAAAAGTAAAATCCTCTACCATTCCTAGATGAATTAACTTTGGCAATTTATTTAGAAATGAAGGCGTATAAAGGGCCATTTCATTTGGAATGTTTGTCTGGAAGAACATCTAAGGCGCTTGCTAAAGAGGTTTCTAGGGTTATCGAACTTTTGAAGATAACGTCTGAGCCGGTATTTCTAACTCGTTTTTTATTAAATAAGAGAATTTTGGGAATTAGTTAACAAAGTACAGTTTTAGATGTGAAAAAGAGGATATTAAATTGGACGTTGAAATTCGATTTGTCGCGTCCGTGGAGAAACTTTATGCGATAAAGTTTACAAAAATTGAAGGAGAAACTGCGAAATACAACGAACTTGTTCTGAACTTTCAAGGAAATCTAAAATTATAATAATATATATTAATTATCATCTTTTAAACCAACATTTAGAAAGAAACTAAGTTTTTTTAAAACTCGAGTGATTTCATATTCAAGCAGTTGAATCATGCCTTTACTGTGATGGTTTTCATTAGAATGGAATTTTTTTCAATTTTTTTCGTCAAAGAGTTGCTTCTCACTAATTTAGTTTTTTTAAAACTCTGTGTTGTAAAAGTTAGCAGCCCTTCTTCCAAAAGCATTTTGAATACTCTTCCTCAGGTAAATCCCTCAAATTATTAGAAAGCCCACTAAGATTAAGAAGTTTTCAGTGAAGAATTATGAATTGCCTTAAACGTGGTAATTGAGAGCATGAAAGCAATAATTTGCTGTATCAATCCATATAATAATATTCTGCTTTTCATTAAATTGGAATAGGGTTGGAAAGAGGTTTCAACCGTTTCGATCTCAAGAGCGAATTTTAAGCATAATTTTTTTTTAGTATTTGAAAATTTCGTTTTTATACAAATTGACCACATTTTTGGACAATTCGCTGAAACAGAAGATATGACAAAATTCACACATGATAGGCTCATCTTTTGTTTGTAGTAAGGCCACGATGTTTGATTAAAATCTCGCGTATGACCTGTGCTAAATTCTTATCATTTTTTTCACGAGCCTGATTCCAATTAGAACGGGATAAAAATTCTGGAATTATTATTTGGATTGAGTTATGCCGATATATTATATAGTGGAGTAGCATTTGATAATATTCCTTCATTAATTTTGTTTCACGAGATATTCTAGATTGGCGTCATTCAACATTGCTCCTAGTTAAATGAAATCTCTCACTATGATAAACCCTCACGCTAAAGAAGGTGGTGTTATTATCAATCGGATTTAGATTGGGTATTGCGAAATTGAAGAAGAAATATTTGTTGAAATATCTTCCTGGTACCTGATCTAACTGAAAAAAAGAACATTGCAGTTACTTAAATTTGTAAATTCTTCGATACATTACTGGAAGAGAAAACGCTATTTCATTAGTTCTAAATCTTCGATCTCGAATTCAGTAAAATTATGAAAGTCTGTTAAGTACATTTCAAGCAAGAGATCTGATTTTACAATTTGGTACAACTTGAAGTTCATTTTTCGTCCTTTTTAGAGGCAATGCGATAAATCATCAAAATTTTCGTAATTGATGACAAATTATAGTCAGCTTGAGGAGTTATTCAGCGTTTCGACTACTCAAACGCTAAAAAAGCAACCATTCAAGAGCAACCTCGAAGATGACGTCAGCTATTAAAATACCTCTCACTTTTAGGAGCTGTCAGAAAATGTTTCCATACGAAGTTTTGAGAGATACTAAGTAAAATGGAAGTGATTTCTGAAAATCTCTATAAGAAAAAGCTTTATTTTAGACAAATAAAGCCATTGAAAAAATTATCACTGTTCTTGCACCCAATGACTTCAAATACACAAATCAAGTTTTGATTGCCTTAAAAAAATTTTATGCGATCAAATTCGTGAGGTATATTGAAACAAATTAACTGTAATTAAATCAATGAAAATTTCTAAATGAAACGCTATAATTCCAGAAAATTTACATAATTAATATTCAACAGTACATCTTATACAAAAGTTTTTTTTGTTGTCAGAATTATGGGAATTCACGATTTAAACGAGTCAAAAGACATCGAACTCGCTCTGCTTGGCTCGTCTCAAAAACTCAGACTCAGTCCAGCGAAGTCTACTACTCCTCAATCTCACAAAACTTCCGCATTTCTCAGCAGAATCGGAATTGGTTATCAGTTACTTTCCTGCTTCTTTTCAGTTGCAATGAATGCAATTCGGAAACAACTGCTTCATATTCCAGCTTCACAGATATTATTTGCTCGTACACCGATCATACTGGTCATCGTGTTCTTGTATTTCATTGCTAATAAACAAATGAATGAGTTCTGGGCTGGTTTCAACAAAAACAATTTCAGAACTGGTGCATTAATTACAGCTTTTTCCACTTTCCTATTTATTGCAGTACCTTACCTCCCTTTAAGTGAATCATCTACGATATTCTCAACCAGCGGGATTTTCAATGGAATATTCGCTGCGATAATACTCGGAGAACGATACCCTCCAATCCAGCAATTTCTCGGCGTCACCAGTTTTGTGGGAGTAATACTAGTTGCAAGACCTCCAATATTATTCGGTTCTCAAGGGGAAGAGGCAGTTGGCACTGATTCGCAACAAGGGCTTTCAAGAACGACGGCTGCTCTCTGCGCATTGTTGGCAGCGGTGTTGAATGCCGGGGCTCAGATCTCGATACGAGCTTCGAAGATGACGTCCCATGGGTTAACGGTGCCATTTCAAGCAAATTTTGTGATGTTTGTTTTTTATGCACTGTACTATTTGTTTATTGAGACCCTCCAGCCTTTCAGCACAAAAGATTACTTCTGGATAGTTATCTTCGCTCTCTGTACGCTTGGTGCGATTTACTTTAACGCTTTGGCTCTTCAGCACGAACCTCCGAGCATTGTGGGAATAATATCTTACTCGCTCCTCGTTTTTTCCTTGTTGTTTGATATCATTCTTTTCCGAGAATTGCCTTCGTTGTTGACGTTGGCAGGAGGCTCGCTGATTGTTGGAAGCTGCTTGTACGTGTTTCGGAAAAACTAATACTCCTAGTTTGATCATTTCGGATAACTGTGTGTAAATACAGTTTTATCATTTTGCTCATTTTAGTTTTTTCCAAATTATTTAGGCTATATTTCCTTGTAAATAGTAGGAAACATTAATTTTTTAGACTTTTCATGTTATTCTTTACCTTTTTGATTAAGTCGATTTATGTTTATTCACATACTGTTTGGTTCATTTTCTGTTTTTTCTTTTGGAAATTGAATTGTGTGGAAATAGTCATTATCTCATAAAGCGGAGAAATCTCCTAAACAAGGAGGAAGATATTGTTTCTTTTGGCGTGACAGCCAAGAGAAAGAGAAATGGCTCCAATAAATGATTGGAGGAACTACTAAACACACTAAACACAGTTAGGAATAGCTATCAAGTTTACTTGACTTTTTACTTTTAACAGTTTTCTATCAATATAAAATGTTGTAATCGATTCAGCAAATCTTTCAGATTGAAGCAACAAACACGACTAAGACATTCTCTCACCATAATTATGTAGATATTTCAACGAGACGTATCACTCAATAATAAATAATAAAGATCCATTATATGATTATCATTATCTGGTATATTGAGTACAGAGCACGGCTAGTCTAACTTACAGTTTTGGCTTAGCTTTAATTTTACCCACCCAGATGTAGAATTCTTTGTGTGCCTTCTGCATTGGCTCCATTTGGAAGAGTTTGCAGAGCCATCTGCCAATCTTTGGATATTTCCCAAAATCGAAGCTTGCCAATTCAAGCTGAATCAACTCACAAGCAGCGCTGAGATCTGCGATTGAAGGCTTTCCATCAGTCGCGATGAATTCAGTCTTTGATAAGAATTCGTTCTCAATGTGATTAAGGGTAGCATCCAACAACTTCTTTTCTACCTCTTCATCGTAAGTTCGAAGTCCGCCCTGCCCTGGGATATTGTTCTTTGCTCTAAGCCAATTCGCTGCGGTTCTGGTGTTTAAATGATGCCAATCGAGGTATTGATCGACTTTCGCACGTATTTTTGGGTCGGCAGGGTACCAATGATCGTCAACTTTCTGAGTACTTGCGAGGTATCGCATTATCGCATGACTTTCAATCAGACCTAAGTCACCGTCCTTGAGAAATGGTAATAAACCGGAAGGGTTGATTTTTCTGAACTCTTCTGAGAAAGTATCTCCTCTGAAGATGCGCATTGGCTTCAGAGTGACAGGGATCTTATTAAATTCGCAGAAAGCCATGACAGCTCTGACTGGCTGAGAGATAGGGTCGACGTATAGTTCAAGCGACGAGGTTTTCATTTTTTATTTTTTGATATTATGATAATGACGTAAGATATGCAATTAACAAAATTGTTCGTATTATACTCACGTCTCAGCGAATCACGCCCCAAAACTATATCAGAGCCCGGAAATGTGAAATACTGTTCATCAGAGAGTTTGGCAAGGCAAAGGAGATCTTTTTGCATATTATTTTCTATGTTGGTTTTTAATTTTTATGAGAACGAGAGACTTTATTAAATTTCCATTTGGCTCTTGATTCTTGAAAGAATCACTTAAATAACACTATTATTATTTCAGTTTTGCTCATAGTAGTCTGCCTCTGGTAGGTAGCTCGTGATCTCTCAGAAATTTCAATGCTAGTTTGGGTTCCTTGGGTTAAGTCATTCATGCTACTTCTAGTTTGCAAGTTCATGCTGCTGATGCGTAAAGATTATCTTATTTCTTGCCGAGGATCGGCTTAAGAAAATCCTTTGGGAGAAGAATGGCAGAGCTGCGATCCAATAATTTGACCATCTGATCTATTGGTAGAAAGGCTATCTGTGAATTAAAATTTCAAAGCACATTTATTCAGTTCACCAACCAATCCCGAGTCCTCTTTTGACATATTCGATTCGTTGTCATGCAATGAAATCATCTACCCGATTGGCTTCTTTTGGATAATTCTTTTCACACGACCCGACTTCTCTAATCTATTATTTGCTTCTAAGTTTTAGTCGCCACTCACATTATTTTATGGGAACTGCCAAGATCCTCAGTACGCTGCTGTGGACGTCTCTTAGTTGTTTGGAAACCTCACAAATTCTCTCTCGAATAAATATCAATTATTTTATCAGTTATAATTCCTTTATTTATTGCAACACCAGGGCTTTTCACCACTTTAGTTAATTCTATCAATGAGCTTATTGCTGGAAAGCCCCCGTCCGGGAGAAGCAAATGATTCAGAATTACAGCCCCTTCAACTTCATGAGCTCTATGCAGGAGCTGACGCACAATTTTTCGGTCTAACCTTCAATAACTCAACAGCAATTGCTGCGGAGATGGTGAGCCAATTGCTTTCTCAAGTCGGCATCGAGATCGAAGACCGAATATTGCGAGCACGACTCCCTACCGTCTCCAAAGCCTTTATTACAGGTTTACTAGAAAGAGTCGTCATCATCGAACTGAATGAAATCGGCGCCGAACCGAAAATCGTAATACCTGATGAAGAACCTGTAAGCAAAACTTGTATTATTGATTTAAGCTAATCATTGGCTATAGGAACTTACCAGAGAAGATAACTGGGGCAGGTATCAGCTGTTGGCGCATAAGAAAAACGAAATTGACCCAGGTATTTTATACAAAAAGCAGCTCATTCAATACTTTCATAGTCGTTGACCACAAACTACCGGAACGAAGCCAAGAAATTTATTTCAGTGTGGCGAAATCCGTGGAAAAGGCTGTTGAAAAGGCAAAGCAGCATCTATTGGTATTTATTTTGTGCTCTAGAAGTTCCATTGACCTTTTCTCGCTTATTAAGCAAATTGATGCTAATTCTCTGCCTGTGCCAGTCAACCTCTACGTTGAAGAAGAGGTCGAGAAAAACGAAGGTAGTCAATTGCCATTCATTCGGGAGATCTAATTTTTACTCATTAAAGAGATAATGCGAAACGAAAAAGAATCAAAACTGCAAAAAATCCAATCTGAACTGATGAAACAAAAACTGGAAGAAGATCAGGCCAATCTGGAAAGAATGAAATTCCAAAAATCACAAAATGAGATTAGAAAGAAGACATTCACTTACGATTTTGACGGTAAAATGCTGCTATGCACTCCATTGAACCCAGAGAAACTGCCGCCAACCAATTTCTCTGCGACGTAACGTCTCCATGAAAGACAATCAAGATTAATACTTCTTAATAGTCATAGAATTAGTAATGCAGGGAGCACTCAAGATGATAAGACCCCGAAACGTCGTCTTGTAGGAATATTGCAAGCCAAGCAGATCGTACAATCATTTAAACAGTCTTTCAATCCAGATGCAGCTATACTAAATTACCCGGCACCAGCTATATATGAACATTTTGAGCCGAAAGCTGGTGTCTTGTTGAAAGATAACGGCAGAACGAAGAAAGGTTTTGCGTTTTCTGGTCTAAATGCGACAGCCACGCTCCCTTCGCTGTACTCTACAGGGACGAGCTGGGGAAAAATAACCCGAAATGACTATGAGAACCTAATGAAGACTGGAAACACGCATAGGAATTCTGTTATGAAGCTCGAAAATACTATGTCAGATATGGCGTCAGCAACTCCTAAAGGAAAAGGGTACGACGCGAGAACTCCTATGAACAGAGAAATCGGTTTTTCGAGATTTGAGCAGTCTGCACCGCGTGAAGACAATTCCAATAAACCTATGAAAGTTCATTCATCGAGGTTGCTAGAGTCTCTTTTGAAGCAGACAGAAGGTGAAAGCATTAAGATTAAGCTTCCAGAGAAGAAGGAACCGCCGAGAGGAGTTGTTGCTGATGAAACGTTAAAGAAGACGACGATCGATGAATTCAACTTGTCGATAATGAATTCTAAGGAGTGGGGTAAAGGAGGCGCGTTTTACATTGAGCCACAGAATCCAGGGCTATTGCCAGGACGGCGTCATCGACAGCAATTGAGTCTTGGGAATATGTCCGCGAAAGTCATGGATAACACGAACCAGACGATGTCAGGAACGTTTTATAGTATCAAATCGCCGCATTCGACGCGGAACCGTTGGATTTCAACAAAACCAGTCTCGAGATCAACGGCGAGAAATGAAATATTTTTCTAAGAAGATGGAGCTCGGTTAGAAGAGAATTATGAGTTAGTTTAAATGTAATAACTGTTATAAAGGAAATGTTAATCGCGTTTCTTGGTGTATGGAGGCAAAATTTACGGCTTCTCAAAGTTTGGATTTTTTTCAATATTTCGTGAATGTAGTTTGATACATACTATCATATTTCGGCAATAAATATTTTCTATTTGATGTTGATGTGAGCCAATAGACAACTATGGAAGGTGAAAATGTGATAGATACCAGTGCGTTTACAATTGAGAGAGAGTGAGAGAAAAGGTTGCAGAGGTAACGAGATAAAATGATCTTACTTTTCGGTGAGGATGTGATAGCAAGTCTGTGGAGGATTCAATAATGATAGCCAATGAATCTATTTTTTGAGTATTATCATAGGCATCCAGCCTATTCTTATGCTCACCACAAAAACTAGTCTATTTCAAGTGGAATAGATGACAAAATTCAAATTGGAAATTCTGAAAATTAAATGCATGCACAATTCAAAATTATAATCATTTTCTTTAATTGACACGTATAAAAAAATGACTCTGCATGATCATAGCCCAAGCACCTCACAAAGCGCCAAAAAAATGTATTCTTTAGCTTGGAAATGTCTCTATAACACACATAACTCAGAACTCTAACCGCCCAAGATAAGTTTAATTTCGTGACTTTCGCTGTGCTTTACTTTATTCAAGTAAATTATGAGAAGAGTCTCCAACTCATGATTTTAAGTGCATTATCTTCGGACTTTTTGTGAAAGTGATTTCATTGTTACTTATCGAAAAAGGGGCGACCTATGCCGAATTAGGAACTCTTTCGATGATTGGCCTTCCTTTCTCCTGCAAATTCCTTCTCGCGCCTTTACTAGACACAGTATTCTACTATTTCATTTCCCAATGCTCACGAAAATAGCACTACATTTCAAAATTCGGAAGAAGGAAGACTTATGTCATACCAACCCAATATATTGTATCTCTCTGCTCTATCTGCTTTAATCCAATGAGTTAGATCTCACTCATTCTATTTGGGATTGCCCCTTTTATCGAAGACCTTATCAGAGATTTAAATTACGGCTTGTTGACGGTAGTCGGAGTTAGTATTATAACTCTCCTCGCGGTTCAGGTAATTGATACACAATAAGGATAGATGTTCAATTCTCAACTTGGATAGGATGTCGCACTTGATGCTTGGGTCGCTCACCTTTTCCCAGATGAAAAAGCCTCGTTTGGAGCTTCTGCACAGCATTTAGGTAATAAATTGGAAATTTAGTCTCTGCAACAGGTTTCTAGGAGATAACCTGGGCTGGATCATTGGCACGAATATGGTAATCCAGCTCAACTCAGTCAAATTTTGCAACGAATGGATTTTCTCAAAATCTCAAGAGGTAAGCGCTCCTCAGTAGCTACTCCTCCCATTATTTACTGTTAGGCTCCTCTACTAACGTTATCTGCTTACTGCTATTATCTCGGAGCTGCTTTTATCCTCATCACAGTATGGATACAATTTTTTGTAAAGGAAACTGAAGAAAAAGGCGAGCATTTCACCTCTACCTTCATGGTGTTTAAACAGGTAACAACTCTCTGGAATTTACCTTCGTTATACTCTCATTAAATAGCTGAAAGGATTTTACAAAAATAAGAATCTCTTACTACTCGTAGCATTTATTTCCATCTGGAGGCTCGGGTTCGGACCTCTTGATGAAGCTTCTCAGATCAATCTCATCCAAAAGGTATAAATGAAAGTTTTCATGGTAATGTAAATTGTGACCAGGGATTTCCAAAAGAAACTTTTACGATGATTCAGAGTTGCATGTTCTTAGTCACCTTCCTCGTGGCTTTCGTTGTTAATAAATTTGTTCCTGTAAACAAGCAGCTTTCAGCCCTGGTGATCATAATTGCGTTCCGTTTTGTCGAGGTATCTAAAATAAATTTTTCAGCTGTTAATTTTGTTAATTAACGAACTAGCAAGGGATCCTTTACTACCTCTTGCACACGTTCGATGCGAGCATCAATCTCAACTCCGCAATCATGTTAGTTTTCTCAAGCTGTCTAATCCAAGCAGTGCAAGAAAATTCTAGAGATCTGCTGTACTTTTCTTTCGTTAACAAAGTTGCTGATGAAGTATCTCTGAATTGTTTTCCACTAATATTTCATTGGAATCAATCTATAGAAAGCGCTTGGCACTTTCATAACGTTTGCGATTTCGGCAAATAATTTAAGCTATAGCGGAATTTCAATGGTGAGTTTATTCCTCCTGGAGAATGTGAATTTCAATTTACTTGTAATATTGGGATGGCTCTTTGAGATCTTCCTGCTTTCGTTTAGTTGGAAGTATCTAACTCGACTTCAAACAAAGCCAAAAGAAGAGTAATTGTTTCAAGTTTCAATAAATTCTAACTTTTTTCCTGGCTAGGTTTGCACTTTCTTATGAAGCAGAGAAGGGAAAAGTTGAATGAGTGTTTAAAAGTTATGATAAGTCAACACGATTTACAGTTCTTAGACTTTCTGCTGCCATTGAGTTATAGTCATGAGCAGCAACTGAACTGTAATCACTTTATGAATCTGCTGCATGTTCCAAAATCACATGATTTTGACTTTTTTCAAGAAACAATATTTAGGTGAAAAATTGGTTGAGTGTAACAATCTTACAAACCTCCAATCTTTTGAAAAAAGAAATTATCTCTTGAAGCGCATAGTGAAAGAGGCCAACACATTCATTAGAGCCTGTGTGATAAAAAAGCATGTGCAAATAGCAAAGTTAGGGATTTATTAGCATAATGACTCCGGAAAAACAAATATTGAACTGTTAAACCTAACCTAAATTAATATTGAGCTAACAGACCTTCCTAACAAACAGAAGCCCCGAGCTTATATCTCTGAAATTCCTTCTAGTCGATCAATATAGTCTGGAACAAGATATTATTCGATCGAAGATACCTTTGATGATGATTTCTCATCCTGCATAGATAGTGGCTGGTTGTGCTGGTATATGTATTTCGGATACGAAGAAAGTCAATTATTAGGCTGGTGATCTCCGAGATAGCACATTCATTACAGAACAGCTGCACTCTCTTTTGTTGCTCAAAAGTTCCTCAGAAAAACCGAATTTCCCTTCTTGAATATTCTCCAAATGATATAGCGCACCAATTAAATTTAATTTAATCATTTCCTGAAGCTACAGGTTATTTTACTACTATGCTCATCGAATTACTGTCCACGTTGGATATCTTTCCAAGCAACGTACATCTTTATCTCAAGTCATCGAACAAATATCGCACAGCCACCGGCGCTTTCTTCACTCTCGCTCTCATTGGAATCACATTAGCTCAAGCCATAGCCGTCCTCACCGGTATCTTTGATCATCAGACTCCTCAAGTCGTCATGCAGAAGGAGTATAACCGGTTCCCTGGAGATCTTGGCTTAAACTCTTCAAATTTCGTGTTTGCGTTAAAAGTCCAAGATCCTTTTTACAATTTGTCACGGTCGTACGTTTCTTTTACTCTGACTTTGGTAAAAATAACAAGAAATCCTGATTCGACTCGCACTTTCAAAGGCCAGACTATCCCTTTGAAAAAATGCGACAAAGAATACATGAAAGGGTTTGAACTTGAATATGATACATTGGGATTGAGTACGGCTTTGTGCCCGACCGTCGATTCTTATGCTATCCAAGGCACCTTTTTGAACGATCAATTCGATTTTTTGCTGATAAATGCCACATCATGCAAAAATGACTCCAGACAGCCTGATATAATATGTCAATCACCCAAAAATATCGCCAAAGCACTGAATGGAAAAAACATTCAACTACAGCTCTTCTTTTCAAATACAATAATCACAACTTCTAATTACACAAATCCAGTCTCGCGGTTCATCCATGAAACTTATTGGTCGACTATCCCTAATGTAACCACTGTTGGAGCGGAGATACTTATCAATCAGCAGGATATTATCGATGATGATGATTTGTGGGTGGGTGGCAGGAACAAGAACACGCAGACCACGTACCAGATAGACCTCACAGAGCAGCGTGTCAATATAGAACCCTTAGAACGTGTGGACAGCGAGACTTTTTTATTAATGAGTCTACTGATTAAAAGGAGCAACTACTTATACACTACAACACGAACGTATACGAAAGTGGTGACAGGATTATCCTCGATAGGCGGTATTTATAGTCTCTTACTTGGTGTATTTGGCATTTTGGTTGCACTGTACACCAGAAAGGCCTATTTAGTTGACGTAGCGAATGAACTCTATGAATTTGATATTCCAGAAAAACACCAAAAAGGAAAACAGCAATGCTGTTGGAAGAGAAAAAGAGATCAAAATGCCATCAATCGCACGCCCTCTAGAATGGACACTCGCAGGGTACCGCTGAGTCTTTCTGAAAAACTGGAAAGATTCTCACTGCATTTTTCTGGAGCTACAAAGAAAAAGCTTCATTATGATTTCAAAGACTTTATACTAGGAATGCTCTGTTGCATGCGTAGAGAGAAAGATAAACTCGTCGAAAGGGCGTTTCAAACGGTTTCAAGAGATATAGATGTATTGCATCTGATAAAGAGCTTACAGCATGCAGAAAAATTAAAGAAAGTGTTACTCACACCTGAGCAGGAAGTGATGCTTTCGTATTCTCGTCCTCCATTAATTAAAATGGAAACTAATGAAGAATCCAAGTCGCTTGAGGAGAAGCCAAATTCTGCCGGAGAAAAACTGGATCTTGTGGAGACAAAAATCAAAAAACCCAGAAGAAGGTCCAGAATTTTTCGTAAAAAGAGGAAAGCTCAGCTTTTTGAAGATAATGAGGAGGAGGGCTCTCAAGGGAAGTATAAATCTAATCACATGAATAAATTTATGAGTCTCTCGCAGAGTTATCAGAACTTATTTAAGGAGACACAGAATCCTATCAATTATAGGATATTGAAATTCCTTGATGATGAATTGCAGGAGGTGCTATATGATATTAATTTAGAAGTCCATAATAACACCGAAGCAGCACACGAATATGGAATGATTGTCAGGAGAGGCCCAAGGTTAACGGATAAAACTGTTTACTTACAGAACAAATTCAGTGCAGCTGTTCTCATAGCAAAGCGATTGGCACAAGGTTATCGAAACCGGAAAAAGACGACGTCCTGGCGATTGAAAAAGAATAATGAGAGCCATCTGGGGATTTCTCAACAGAAAGAAGAAGAAAGGAGAAATGATATAGCGAACCCTATTCAAATAACCTTGGAACTTGCAGAGATGCCTCCTAAACGGCTGAGCAAAGTTAATCAAACAGATGAAGGCAAAGAATTAAGCATGGCAGACAGTTTAGCATATTTAGATCCTTCCAGGCCGTATACGATGCTGTATCAATCTTCACCTGAAAAAGAAACATCTCCTTGTAGAAGTTTTTTCGCTGACAACTAAAATAAATGCTATATTTTTTAAGTGATATGAAAGTAATTTTCTCAAATTCATATGGGAAGCAAATGCCCGTTTGCCATTTTTCTGGTGATTTGTTCAAGATCCTTACTTGAACAAATTCTGATGATCCTAACTAAGAAAAAACAAAAACGCCATAGTCGTTTTCTTTATGGGGCTGAGCATTTCTTTTTGACATCTCAGACATCGTGGACGCTCCTAGTGTGATTTTTTATTTAAAGCTTTTGATTTTTCTATATTTAAATATATTGTCAAGATTCTTGGATTTTAATTCATAGTTCTCTCAAAGTACCGGCAATGCGGTTTTAGAAGCAAGTTCCCATTAGACAGACAAGCCACATTGATATATCGAGCTTTATTACTAAGCTTTGATATTATCATATAATGTTTCTCGTAAAAGGCCAAATAGGGTTCAGAAGAGAGATTTCTGCTTGAAATTTTGGTGCACTCAGCCTTATTGAGTTTCTGTTAATCCATCCTCTCGGATTTGCTTCTTCTCTTATCGGAAGGTAGCTGATCAAACTAATCAAAAATTAATTTGATTGAAATATTGATAGAGTAAGTATTTCTTTTTCTAAAAAATTCGAAGCGTCTTCTATTAAAATTGTATTGACTGGAGCCTGTCTTGATAATTTCTACTTACCTCATCAAAAACTTCTCGAGTATCAAACACCTCAAAATACCCCACTGCTGCTAAGTCTTTAAAAGTAGCATCACCTTCGCGAAGATGTTGTCTCAGACTCTGTTTTAGTTTTTTTCTTGTTATTACACTGGAGTGAGTCAGGTTGCATTCTACCAACAGAAAAATACATGCAAAACCCTCGCTTAGGAAGGCAAGAGCGCGATTTCTAAATTCTTTTAATAAAATTCATTTTTCTGAGGTAATTGATTGATACCTTAAAACGACCGTAATTAAAGTCGTTGATTATTTATTATCATTCATTAGTTTTTGATCAGTACGATGAAATTTTGGAACACACAATCGTCCTTTAGTCCGAAATCAATATAATCTTATTTTCGACAAAATAAATCAACGTGCCCAAACTGACTGAAAGTCCAAATGCATGCTCAAGGTTAGCTCTCGAATTCCTTTTATCTAACTACCTCAGGCCTCAAATCTCTTCCTGAGTCTCATTATCACTCTTTTTTCTTGAAATTTTCTTAATATTTCCCTTTCAAATTTCTTATAATCTCTTATTTTTCAAACAGCCGAAGAGGTAACCCTCAAGGAAAAAAGTGCAGTGACCATTGAACGTGGCACAGAAAGAAATCGCTGGAAAGGCTCTGACGATGAAGATATCAATTTGCTTTTTAGTATAACTTACAGAACCATCTTCAATAGGACCTTTATTCCATCTCCCAAGAGTAACCAATGACGCAGGGCACCCTTTTTCTTATTTTAAATCTAGAAAATGAGCAATCGATTGTTGAAGATCATGGAGATACCCATTTGGTTGATGTGAAGGCTTACACAGAGACAATCTCCAAGCAGGTCTTTCGCAGAATTCTCAGCCTTAAGGCGTTTGAGACTCTTGTGAAATTTCTGTTTAAGGATAAATACCCCAGTATTAATTCATCAGACCTGGATTTAGATGCGATTCTGGAGTAAGTGTTTTCAAATTTTAATATCGTGCAATTTAATCTTTTTATTTTAATCTTCTGTTTTCGAAAAAAAAAACTCACTTGCTAATTTTTCTGTTAGGAGCATCCTAAATCGCTTCAAAGTAATCAAAAAAGACGAAGAAGCAAACAAGGATGAAGAGCTTAATATTGCTCAATATGAGCTGAATTTACAAGAACTGCAACGAGATCTTCTCGAGATTAGAGAAAAAATCAAAGATTTTGAAGAAAAGCTCGTTAATGACTCGAAAAGCACGGCGAAACAGTCTGTTCATGAAAAAATAGTGGTAGCTTCGTTTGATTGATTAACTCGCGCTTACTACCCTTTGACTCAGCAACAGTCTGTCGATGAATTAGCATTACCGCCATCAAATTTATCGCAACAGCAGCCACAGCCTAATATGAGGTCAAAAAGAAGGAAATCGTCGGAATCTCAGAAAATAAAGGACCGCGAAACAGAATTTAAAGGAGAAGGTCAAATTGCGATTCAAGATAACCAGCTGATTGAAGGGTTTGATGAAATTTTTAGCGATAACTTACCTAAAAATTCTGGATTATCAGTCAAGAGCAGGCACCCTGATAAATTTAAGCTACCAAAGAAAGCAGTTAGTATTTTAAAAACCTGGTTTTTGAATAACATCGAACATCCCTACCCAACTGGAGAGCTCAAAGAGACATTTTCCACCACGACGGGGCTCACGAAAAAACAAATCGAAAATTGGTTCATCAATACACGCAAGGTATCATGCATGAGTCATTTGACTATAATCTTATTTGATTTGCTTGCAGAGGTTTCTGAATCCATTAAGACGACGGGTGGAGAAAGATTCTCACATCTCTTTCTTCGAAAGCTCTGTAAATACTGGTAGCGGAAAAAACAAACAACAAAAAGAATCTGGCAATTTTGCACTCGATTCTAATTTAGATAAAGCGGACTACCCACAGCCCTCAAAAAACAATCCTGACCGCCTCGAAGAGGCCAAAAATACGCTAACCCATCCAATGGACCCGGCAAATTCTCAAATAAAACAAGCTTTTCCTTTACCTGAAGGAGGAGCAGCTCAGCTTCCTTTGTATTCTCACTCAATCCACAATACTTCCCATGGAAATTTTCAAAATATTGGGATGACAGCTACGAACGTTCAGCCTATGGTGATACAACCTCAACCCATTTATTATGTTACAGAACCGCCTGTTTACACTGCGAATCATTTTGTTCAGCAACATCAGCCAGCTGGCGGTGGCTATGTGTCTTTAAATAATCAGTTTTTCGCCCCCGCGGGCTATACTCCTGAGTTTCAAAGCGGCCCCTATCTTCCTTTAGTAATAAACCCATCGACACAAGTTGCTCCGATTTTCAATCAATTGCCACAAAGCTACATACCTATCGGCATGGCTCCGTTTAATGCTGCTTACAGTGTGCCTGTACAAGGTTATACGTACCCTCAAGTTGATCCCAATACAATTGCGAGAGTGCAGAGAACTGCCGATATGCGAATTGCACCAATGCAAAATGTATCGACTAACTTCAACACCATTCACAATAATATTTTCAATAATTACGGCTCTCAGCAGCAGCTCAACTGGCAAACGCCTAACAATTACAGTCTGAGCTCTGTGGGAAATCAAGCACAACTAAATCAGAATGACAGTCAACTGATATCGGGTCATCATCAGCCAATTTATCAAGTAAATCAGGGTTTTTCTGACGATCAATACCAATCTCAAAAGGTAGATTCTCTACCATCTGACCTTGCTATGTATCGATACTCTCAGGGAAGCCACGTTCCGAATCAAAAACAAAGCACTTCAAATGAAGTCAATACCAGCACTAATCTCAGCACTCAAGGTGAACTCACAGGCAGCAAGTTAAATCAAACTCAGCAAGAAATTCCTCAAGATCAAACGGAAAAGAAACGTAATAGTAACGATGATTTAGATTCTGTTAGCGGATTTATCCAGAGTTATCGAAAAGAATATTAGTTTAATGTCTCCTCATTTTTCATTAGGTGCAGCAGTGTTTTTTATTTCATAGAAGTTGTAATCTAAATTAATGTACATCATCAAAGGAACTCAAACTAAGTGAGTTCTCAACTAGATTTTAAGTTTATTAATTCTTCTCAGGTATAAAGATGAATTTATTCTGAAATTACTTGAAGAATCCTTTTTGTTCAAGATGGAAAGCACCAAGTCCATAAAGACTCTCAGCGAACTGTTTCAGTTTATTCCTTGCATTGACCTCGATCCTCGTGGGACGTTCAAATATATCCAGATAAAAGCCAATGTCAAGATGAGAGGGAGCGAAGACTCTGCCACTTTTCTCCGAGAATCCTCACGTTTTGGATATCATTTTGAGGTCTTTAAGAAATTTAGTGAAGAACTAAAGCTGAAGAAGGAACTTCTTTATTTAGTTTGGAAAAAGATTTGAAAAGACATGAGTATCCTCTATTTCTCCAATTCAATTGCATTCCTCCCAATGATGTCTCAAAATATTAACCTAATCAATCGGTGTAGAATCCCTGCTTGCTGCATGTTGTGCCAGAGATGAAAGGCAGATTTTCTTATTTATTTAGGACTCTAGGTGATATTACTGCTAATTTCGACTTATTTGATCTCTTCCAAGTTCTTAACATAGAAATATCTACAACATTTCAGCACGTATATGCGAGCAATTGGATTATTGAAAACTTTATTGCGAATCAACGAGTAGTAACCATGTCCAGAAATTAAATCGTTAAATAAGTCAAAGCGTCTTCATTTTTATTTTCTATGCTAATCCACTCTTCTAAGGTAACAGTCTTCACCGCAAATCCAAGATCTTTGAGAACCTTTATCATCAATTTTATATCTCCGCGTCTTCTCTTGTCGAAAAGACTATAAAATCGTCAGTACATCATAGAAACACTATTAATCATTTACGTCAGATCAGAAGGGCTGAGACATTGATAAATCACGGTTTCTTTTGGGAACTGTGCTCGGATATCTACCGTGAACGTGAATACTCTTTTTTGCGTTTCAACTTTGGTCGCTTTTTCCGAATACTATTAGATAAATTACATCTACTCATGAGTACCTATCAAGCTCAGCGCTTCTGCAACTTCTGCGTGGTAAGCCAAGCTGTTCTTCTTTTCAAAATTATCATACCAGCCTCTTTTATGCAGTTCGCCTTCTACCCTCTCTCTCAACAGCGACACTAACTTGGACAAATTTGGGCTTATTTTCTCGTTCAGCTGTGTCAAAATCACTTAGCAAAGCAAAGGCACAACCTTACCATCTGATGCAATGCCGTTAACAGTGTCTTCAGGTTCTTGCATGAAAAATGTTGAAAATCTTGAATCGAGAAGTACATAATAGATTTCTCCTATTCCGGCATATTAAACCAAGCGCATGTAATCAGCTGTTACGATTAGAGGCTCGTGATATATCTCAGCGATACAACAGCTCAGAAGATTTTCTGCAAGCTCTTCAAAAAATTTTTGTTGACTGCGACTAGTCAAAAGTCCCTTGCGCGCTTCCAACTCTGTCGCATGAGCCAAGAGGGTTAAAATTTGAGTTCTGTCTTTTTCGCTGAGGAGCTGTGAGTCAATTGCACTGAAGTATTGGAAGAACTCCGTAAGAGTATGAAAGTTGAATGAACTAGCGTGTCTGCCAAAAAATTTCAAGCTTTTCTCCTGGACCTCATGATCATCAAATAAAAGCGCCTTCATAAACGCGAAAGTCACGCAGCAAGCCTGATGCTCTTTCCATTCGTAGCCAACAGCGTTGTATAGCGAATCTAGCGTATGTGACAACAAGGTCTTCGCATCAGTAAGCGGAAATTTGGTATCTGAGAAATTTTCTGAAAATTTATGTAAACCGCTGATCACGTCTGCTAAGTGGGTGTGGTCCATCTCATCCAGTCCCTTCATGATTCCTTTGTGGAACTTCTCTGAATGTTCCTTGTAAAAATTTTCTAGTATATAGATTTAGCCTCAATAAACTGTTTCGACTAATTCACCATAGCAGCAAGCAACGTAGGTCAGGTTTGCTAAAGTCGAAGCATTTAAATTCGTGAAAATTTCTGCATTCATGAGCTCTGTAGAGAGTTAATGACGAATTAAAGAGAAATAATTACTCGGGAGGATATCGGCCGTGATTGCCTCAGCACGAATATCCAATATTGCGCAATGTTTTAGGACTTTAACAGCTTGCTCCAACTCTGTTTGCTAAATGTCGATAAGTTATTTAAAAGTGGCTATTTCATCTATCAATACTGAGCCTGGAGTGATAGCTTCTGTGAGAAGAGCCAAATGACGATCAAATAACTCCCTTAGTTGCTTTGAGTTTGCATTTTCTTTCAGCGTGGCCTCTACTAGGAGTAACAGCTTTCCAAAGTCAGCTATTTTGTTGAAAACGATTTGCTTGTCTAGGATGTGAGTGAGTAGCTTGCTCACAACCTCCTCCTCAGCGGCGCAGAACGGACTAAAATACGTCAGCAAAGTAACTGAAATCCTAACTCAACGTAATTTGTTGGTTTACTTTTGCTCAGAGTTTCTGCCTGAACCGCTTCTTTGTCTGTTGTTGGAGTTGCTTTAAACGAGTCGTTGATTTTATTCATCAGCGTGCGCAAGCTGCTAATTGCATGCTCTCGAAAATGATTATCGAAAATCCCGTTCTGGAAGAAGACAATCAAAGCATTTGCAGATTTCTCAGTAAATTGTAAGCTTTCAATCATCCTTTGGAAAATTTTTATAGGTGACTTCGGTTGATTGGGATTTTGTTTTGGTTTTGGTTTATTTATTTTTTGTTGCACTGACATCGGCTTAGAAACAGGAGTTGTGTAAAGGCTAAGCGTGGAACTGAAGCGAGTCGTACTGTACGGAAGCAGATAGCTCGCAGTGCTGACTGCCTGCTTTGCTTTTGAGAAGAGTTGCTTTGAGAGGTTTATCATTGCGTGATTTAAAATTATTGCTTTTGATACAAATATTAGAGTTCTAATCAGTTTCTCTACTGAAATTCTTCATTCATTCTTAGATATGTGCTGCAAGGTACTCGAGCTAAGATTGCTCATTAGGCATCAAGTTAAAGTCTCTTGTCATGGTCATCTCTGTAGAATGAACACATATTCAAAGAAATATATGCATATTCATGAATTCAAACTGATGGAGGGTAGATTTATGACTTCACATGGATGATATAATAATTTCATCCAGATTTTTTCCTTCGTGTTTAAAGCTACTGAAATTTGGGTCTGTTAAACAGTTGATGTTCGAAGCGGATGCGATATTCTTGCAGTTTGAAATGTTGTAGGCTTTCGTAATGTTAGTACAGTTCACGATTTCGCTGGACTCACTGATGTGAGAAGAGTGAAACACTCGGTTGCTGTGAGTCACATGAGACGAGTGCCTAACCTCATCTAAAAGAAAATTTCATATTAAAAACCTCGGAAAGTGATATATTACGTGAATTATCAACGTAATCAGAGAAGGCGATGCTATCAGCATTCGTAACCATGTATGATCCATCAATATTACCTTTGAGATTTATATAGCAAATTCAAGAGTATTTCTAAATTACTTGAGCTGTAGACTCCAACAGAATCCGTAATTTGACTCGAATGGTCGATGTTGGATGATTTGAAGATGTTACTGCTGAAGGCAATGTTTATGCTTTCGTATATCGCGTTGGAATTGGTGACGTTTATCGAGCTGATAATCATTGAGGAGGAATTAACGTTGTACGAGTATCTGATGTGGTTTGAAAAATAAATCTCATCAGAACGGATGACGTCTGTTGAATTAACAATCTTTCCGTAAGTGAAAGCTACAAGGACGATGAGACTGAGCAAAGCGATGGATTTCATTTTGAATGTATTTTTTCGGTAAAGAATTTAGAATTATAAAGACATATATCTATTGACGTTTCTTATATTACAGTGGGAAGAGTATTTCCAATTGTAAAAAAAAGTTTTCGCTGCTAAATAAATTTCAAGGTTGGTAAATGAAGCTAGCGAGGCCAGATTTCATGGAAAGCGATAAATACGTGTCTTCAGAGGTGTCGACTGCTTGGACGAAATTGTAGGTGCATCATTCTGAAGTCGAGACTTTAGAATAAGAAATACTGGACTCTTAATAGATTTGATCTAACTCGTCAATATGGTATTTTCGAAATATGAGCACTGTTTGATAAAATGCTCAGATGTCATTGAAATGAACTTTGGAGAGCAACATTATGTAATGGCAACAGAGCGAACAGTAGGATGTTTGAAAAAGGGGCTAGTTTAAGAGCCCTTTGTAGGATTTGTCTAAATGATTTGAAAACGGATAGAGACGTTAAACAGTGCGATTAAATTGTCTGGAAAAAATATTCAAATGAAAGGAATATAACAGTTTTGGAATAAGATATGTTGGGATTTCTCCCAGTGATTAACAATGGTACACTTGTCTACAGCCTATAGCATAATTAAGAAGTAGATTCATCCAAAGTGGCGTATTCTTCTACTGTTAATTTTGCAAACTCAGCTTGCGCTGGTATTGAAATTTCCGTGATTGTTGGATACCTTTGGGACTCTTTCAACCAGCTGGCCCAAGCATAAGCCTCAAAAGATTGTGAGCTCACACTGAACTTTTCAAATGAAAGTTTTTCTGGTGGGGCTTGTGAAAATCAAAATAATTTCGGATACTCTGACAATAAAACTAATTAAGCAGTTGCACCTAACTTATCTAACTTCTGTTCGAGAGAAGCGAGAAAATGAAATTGAAATCTTCAGTTTAGAGAAAATTGAGGCACTAATCGATGAATTTAGTCGGCACCTTTAAAAAAAAAAACGATACACAAAGGTAGATCCAGCCAATAACTAAATTCTCTGTAAAGCTTCTAATACAGATTCTATAGGCTTATTTCTAATACCGTTATATGCTCCAGCAGAGGTTCACAATATCGCCCTGGTTCTCCTAATCGTTGCTTAGTGATCCTTTATTATTTGTTTTTCTGAGATTCTGTAAAGCTCTTTAGACCTGTACCTGACTTGCATCTTAAGAGTTCCCAGCGCAATTTTTGGCACGGATTCTTAGCAACCTTATCTGACAGATTAAAATGCTTGCTTCAGGATCTGAACTTTAAATATATAAATAACCCCAGCCTTTTGAATTTCTAAGTCACGGCTCTTTTTTTGGTAACAGAGAAGATTTAATTGTATGCTAGAAAGAGAGTCCTATCTCTATATGTCTAAATTCGCTATCACAGCAATACATAAAATATTTTCAAGAGTGTCTAACTCAGAAAACTTAAACCAACTCTTTTGGAGAATATTGCCTATTCCTAAATCGACATTGTAAAACTATTTTGCTAGCATAGTCATTTTTCAGTTCTTTCTCAGCACTAAATAACGCTCGATTGGACGCTTGGATAAATTGCGATGAAAAAGATGATGTTGAAACCTTCAATGGTTTATTTTTCACAAAATGAGAAACTCATTTCTGAACGCAGAGTTAATCCTTTTTACATAAATTTATTTCCAGATCGGGTTCAGTTTGAACTCACTAAACTGTTCCTTGAATGAAGATAATTAAACTCTCTGTTTCGAAGAATATGCTCTTCGTCTCATTGCTGCTTGCTTCAACCGTTATGCATGGTAATTGATTTTTTGTTTGTTTTTTCATTCAATATTTTTAGTTGTTCGTATGCAGACCGTCATTGATCTCAATGATTGGATGGCGATATCCAATGCGCCCACAAATTGGGGACCCTCAATTGGAGGATATACCTTTCCGTTCTTTAACTGCGTTTCTCAAGACTATTATGGTCTTTTGTCTGCAGCAGACTCAATTTTAAGAACATTCTCCTTGGGCACGCATCAGCAACTTCAAATAAGTTTTCAAGTGTATTTTGTAGATGTCTGGTTCCCTACGGAGAAATTCAATGCCAAAGTAGATGGAAACGTTGTTCTTTCCGCTCCATTGAATGGGCTTGGCAGCGTTAATGATTGCAACTCAAACTCTATTTACGACTATGGAGAAGTCAATTTCGAATACATGCTCAATCCAAGCTTGCTTTTTGATCATTCTGCTCTAACTGCCACTGTGAAATTTGCCATCGAAGATATCGAAGATGATGCTGGTGGTGGGGCTTATCGGTGGGCAATCCGAAACCTTCAGATAAACGAGATAGATTGTATTTCAAAGTGTTTAACTTGCTCAGGACCAGCAGCTGGACAATGTTTAACGTGTGCAACCGGCTATTATCTATGGGGTGGATCATGTTTTCTGAGTTGTCCTGATGGGACTTTCCACACTGGATCATATGTCTGCAACCCGTGCGATTCTTCTTGTGCCACTTGTTCAGGGACTGCTACGACCTGTACCGGTTGCAATGCGGGAACGTATCTTCGGGCCTCAGACGACACTTGCGTCGCCTGTAATGTGCCTGGCCAATTCATCAATGGGTTGTACTGTTCCCTCTGTGATTCTTCTTGTGCCACTTGTTCTGGAACTGCTACGACCTGTACCAGTTGCAACGCGGGAACATATCTTCGGACCACAGACAACGTCTGCGTCGCGTGTAACGTACCAAAATTTTACATAGACGACCCTTACTGCAAACCTTGTCATTCGACTTGTGAAACATGTGACGGAGACCTCGAGACGAACTGTCTATCTTGTCCTACAACTCCCACACAAACGTACTTCTTGCCAAGCGATCGTTCTTGCACAGCCTGCGATGCTGATGGTTGGTCTCCTATAGGTACTAATTGCGTGGAATGTAACTCCAATTGCAAAAGATGTAGCAATACAATTAATACCTGTACGGCTTGCTATTCAGGTCTATATTTATTGTTAGATGATAACACTTGTGTATTATGCAATACCCCTGGGATGTTTCAAAACGGAGTATATTGCAGTCACTGCGACGCAAATTGCGTAACGTGCTCAGGAACCGCTACACATTGCACAAGTTGTGCTACTGGCCTAAAAATATCGAGCGAGAACTATTCATGCGTGAACTGTAACGTACCAAAATATTACATAAGCGGAAATTACTGTAGACCTTGTGACATAACCTGTGAAACTTGTGATGGAGATTCAAATAATCATTGTAAATCTTGTCCAACAACTCCCACACCAACGTACTTCTTGTCAAGCGATCGTTCTTGCACAGCCTGTGATGCTGATGGTTGGTCTCCTATAGGTACCAATTGCACGCAGTGTGACCCCAATTGCAGAAGATGTAGCAATACGATTAATACCTGTACGGCTTGTTATTCAGGAGAATTTCTGCTGTTAGATGATGACACTTGTGTACTATGCAATACCCCTGGGATGTTTGAAGATGGGCAACTTTGCAGTCATTGCGACACAAATTGCGTAACTTGTGAAGGAACCGCTGCACATTGCACAAGTTGTGCTACTGGCCTAAAAATATCGAGCGACAACTATACATGCGTTGATTGTGACGTGATACATTATTATATAAACGGAATTTACTGCAAACTTTGCAATTCTGACTGTGAAACTTGCTCAGGCGACTTTGCCACCGATTGCTTAACCTGTCCGGCAAACAAATACCTTGTTTTCGGGAATCATTCATGTACAGATTGCGTTGAAGATGGGTACTCTCCTATAGGCCCAGACTGTGTAAAATGCGCCGATAACTGTCTTACCTGCATAGATACAGACGATGACAAGTGTTTGACATGTAAATCAGGATACTTCCATTTTTCGGAGGGCAGCAGCAGCACCGGCAACTGCATACTCTGTGATGAAGATGGGTTATTTCAGGACGGTATCACTTGCAAGAAATGTCACACTTCTTGCAAGCGATGCACTGGTACGGGAAACATGAATTGCACTGATTGCTATTCCACCTTCTTTCTATATGCTACAAATAATAGTTGTGTCGAATGTGTAATTGATGGATATTTTCAAGACGGCATTCATTGTAAGGATTGCCATTCAACCTGCAAAACTTGTACAGGGACTACTGAGGAAGATTGTACAAGTTGCTACTTGAGTTCCGTTTACCCTTATTTCTATGAAACCAATCATACTTGCTTGGAGTGCGACGCGGATGGGTATTGGCGAGATGAGGGAGATGCGAATTTCTACCGTTGCAAGGACTGTCATGATGATTGTCGGCGATGTACTGGTCCAAACGAAGATGATTGTAGCAAATGCTGGGACAACAAATATCTCATGCCAAATAACACCTGCATGGACTGCAATTTCGATGATTTCTGGAAAAATGGCGAAAATTGTAGTCCTTGCGCCAGCACTTGTAGAATCTGCATCGGCGCGCTCGAAACAAATTGTCAAGCTTGTCACGTACCATCAAGCAATCAGTATTTCATAACTGAAAATACCTCTTGCTCAAATTGTATCCTCAACAAATACTATCCTGATGGGTTAAATTGCTCCAAATGTGATGTTAGTTGTCTCACTTGCAACGGGCCTGCCGGCACCAATTGTCTGACTTGCATGCCTGGGTCATACTTGTTAGAAGATGATTCAACCTGCGGAACCTGTAATCCTATTGGTTACTTCATCGACGGAGGGAACTGCAGAAAATGCGATTCGAGCTGTCTTACCTGCCTGGGTAACTTGCCAACGAACTGTCTAACCTGCAACTCAGGGTTTTACTTCATGCCGCATAATAGTAGTTGCTCGGTAATATGTAGCGAAATAACGGGTTTCTATATCGAGGGTTTCCAATGTTTACGATGTGATATCTCTTGCGCAGACTGCCTGTACGGAGGTACACAAGACTGCATTGGATGTGCGAGCGGGTACTATAGAAACGGATACGATATTACCTGTGTGCAATTTTGCCCTTTCCCGTTAATCACTGATACAGTCAATGTGAAGTGTTCGTATGTAAACACGTTAGGGGACTTCACGAGTTATTTCGACTCGAATTTAGGTTACACGACCACGTCGACTCAAAGTCGGAATATCCCGAGACTGATTGAAAGTCAGGCCGCTGAGATGGCTTCTTATATAAGCAGTAATGTCGCTTCAACAGGATGTCCAGAATGCTCAGGGCATGGTTCTTGTTCATTTGATCAGTATTATGAAGCTCAAAAATGTAATTGCAACAAAGGCTATAGTACAACGAACTGCTCTCTTGATACAAATAGCTTATCACAGTTGAATTCAACAGCTATGGAGCTTCTGAGTTTCATCAAATCGCAACTTTACGGTATGCGTCTGACAGTGAATGCCACAGGAACGCAAAGCTACCTCAATGGGATATTAAGTGTCGTGAGCAACCCTTATCTCATGACAAACGATATGGCTACTTCTGCCATTGAAATTGTAAACGAACTAGTCAAATACGACATGGAGAACAAAAGTCCCACTGACGTCTTCGATCCAGCGAAGTTGCAGACAGCACTTCAAGTTGTCGATGCTTGTTTGACATTTATCAACAAAAACGATTGTCTCTTCTCCTTAAAATCATCCCAAAAGACCTTCAACAGTTCTCTAGACATTATCAATAATCTGGGTGTTCTCCAAGTCTATGGGAAAGAAGCAGGTGATGACCAGTACGTTCTAAATTCGACAAATCTCTACCTCGGTTCCAAACGAGTCACGAGTACTTCTAATTTGACGATTGTTTTCGGAGAGAATCCTCCAACGATAGCACAGTTCTCCAACCCCGGTCTTCCGGCAGGAGTAAGCGTCGATTTACAGCTCCAATACTGGAAAACAGACTTGAGTAAATGTCCGAAATACCAAGATTCATCTTTGCCACCGTCAATTACAATCTCTGTGAACGAGGTGGACACTCTCAAAAATTCTTCATACTCAACAGGGTTTTCTGTGAAGCTCTGGTATCCTGGGAGATCGCCTCAGAATTATGATGCATGCCTCACAGGTTGTACCCCTGTGTCAGACACGTGGAACGGAACCACTTATTTCATTTGTGATTGTGCATCCCTAAGCGTGCTAGGTGCTGCTAATGCATTCCTCAACGTGTTTGCGAATTCAAATCTCGCGAAGCTTATGGACGCGTCAGCCCTCCTGAACTACGATTACATCAGCTCTTGGGCGTTCTGGCTGCTTATGTTCGAAACGCTTTGGTTCTTAGTTTCGCATTTGGTGATCCATTTCGACATAATAACCACATTGAAATACAAAGTACCAAAAGAAGGCGAAATTTCTCTCAAGAGGTTCAAGATACAAGGGAACCCAATCAAAGTTGTCCTGTTAGCTTTCTGGGTAATGATATCTCTATTTAGCCCTTTTTCTTACTTAATTTCCTGACTTATAGTATGGACATCAGTTTACGTCGATCTATCTCTATGAAGACAAATTGTTCCCTCGAGAAGTAAGGCTTACTCTGATATATCTCAAGCTGCTACTGCTCGGAGCATTTTCTTCGATATTTAACAAAGCCACTACTTCATCTTCAGATGAGGTAATTTTATTCGAGTTTTAGGGTGTAACGAATGGCTTTGCAATAGGAAGATGAGGATGACATTGAAAAAAAGAAGAACCAAATGGTTGCTTTCGTAGTTATTTTGGTATTACCTTATCTGACCGTCTTTCCAATCAATATGACTCTGGCGACTCTGTTCTCTAGAAAAAAGTAATCAAACTCAGTTTTTATCATTTTTTCATCCAAAGTTACCTTCATAGGCTTTTAAAGAATCAAATACAATTAAATAAAATGACCAAAACTAGCGTTACAGACGCAAAGAAAAACAATAAAATCAGACTGAAACGCAAAGTTCAGAGGGCTCATAGGATACGCTTAACTTTGGGAATTATTCTAGCTATCGTGGTTTGGGGTCTCTGTATCTACGCGATTATCGTCATCGCCGCAAATAGTTCTATGGAAGAAGCGAAAACGTGGTCTAAAAATTTCTCGTTGACCATCGTTCAAGAACTGTTCGTCATGCCATTCGTGAAGATCTTTTTAACCATCTTTCTTCTAAAGAGAATGGGCAAAGTCAAAAACAGATTTTTATTCAAGATTATGCGAAATCTTATTGTTTCTGTGGTGGCGCGATCTCTCGTGATTTCCATGAATAAGCTGAATGCTTCCAAAAACAAACAAAATGCTTCAGACAAGAAAAGAAATCGAATAGAACTTCCCTCAAGCGAAGGAGCACAGAAAGATGCATCCCATGATCAAAGTCTAAATCCATTGAATGGATACTTTTCTCCCACAAGTCCTTTGACAGCGAGTAATGCAATATTTTCACACAATGGACTGGGTGACTTTGAAGTTCGCTTCCCATATCCGAATTTAGTCGCAAAAGCTATGAGTCCAGAAGAAATTGCGCAAGTAGAGGATGAGAGACTAGCACGAGAATGCCAAGAGGAACGCGAAAGTCAGGAGCAACGAGTGAGAAGCCGTCCTCGTAGAATGGAAGAGATTCAAAATCCTGAGCCACCCCAGAAAGAAAAGAGACACGCGTCTAAGGAAAAGCGACTTGCGTCGAAGGAGAAGAAGAGCAAGTTCTTCAGAGTCCAGCAGAAGGAAGTAAAGGGATCCAGATCCAAGGTTCGAAAGTTTGAAATTTAATCAGGAAAGTCAAAACGATATTAGCTGAGTTTTTTTCTTAAAATCGTTATTAAACTCACATTGAAAGCTAACGGATATTCTGTAGAGAGAAATTATTAGAAGTTCATTCAATTTTTCAAATAAATAAAAATTTTGAGAGAAAGAAACACACGCTCCTTTTTCGATCAATAGTCATGGGCCCAGTACTCTCTTAGCAGCTAAGGACCCTGAGTAAGCAATTGTAAGAAGAGTGAATAGAAAAAAAAGGAATCAAACTGAAATATAGAATCTTAATAGGTTTATTTTAGGTCCAAGTAGTGGATTTAGCTCGCTAAACTAACCGTACTAACTTATAGCGAGAGGAAAAGAGTTCTCATCGCTAAAAACATATACATACATCCTCTGGCAAGCTTGCAGGTGATAACAGATAAAATTATCAGTTTAGAATCCTAGGGCCTACTGTTGTTTTTTCACCAGAATACGTCTTCTTCGGAGGCTTCACATTGTCAAAAAACGCTCCGATAATGAAAAAAACTGTTTAACTAGTCATGCAAAATCGTTTTAAGATGTTCTGTTTTTTTTTCCATAATACGAAATCTTCCAACGAATGCTATCGACTCAATGAGAGTCACATAAATGCGACTCAGTTATGTAATTTTCTCTCTCAAATTTAAAGTTGGAAAAAAGATAACTTTTACATGCTGATCGAGTATGTGATTTTATTTTAATTATAAGCCAAGAAACGGATCGCAAGTAAGATTATAACTCACATCATCGAAAAAATTAATTCGAAGCGAAACCTGATTTTCATTGTATGAAAGAAAGCGGCAATAACCTTTACGCAGATACCCAAGAGTTGCCTGATGAGACGGCTCAGCTAAATGTCGGGGACTCCTCTATTGATCAAGATGACGATACCCCTGCAGAATCTTTCGCTTCGGGTACTAAAACCGAAAGTACCTCTTTCAGAGCAGGTACTACTTTCACTAAAAGCTACATTGGCACAGGCATCTTGGTACTACCCTACAACTTCGCGTTGCTTGGGCTGGGACCAAGTCTGATCCTTCTAGCAATCGCTGCAGTGATGAATTATGTTGGCATGGCTTCTCTTCTTCGAGTCAGCGATACACTTGATACCAAGAAGCTCGATTATCCCAAGCTCAACAAAGTGATCTTGGGCAGAGCAGCTCAAATATTCTGCGAAATTAACTTTCTATTCATGCAACTAGGAGTTTCAATCGCAGGTCTGGTGTTTTCAATAAAGTTTTTAACTCAAATTTCCTGTTCGCTGAAGTGGACATTTTTTTGCGACCAGGAATGGCACGTCTATGCAATAATTCTGGTGATGATTCTTGTCACCAGTATGATCACTGACATTCATCACTTGGCTATTCCCATGATGATTGGATGCTTCCTTCAAGCTTTATTCTTGTTGTCATATGGAGGGGAAATGATCAGCCAGCTCGCCAACAATGGAGTGGCTGGGGGCTTTTCCAATCAGCTCTTGAAATTTGACGCAAGTCATTTGCTTTCGGTCTTGGGAGTTATCATTTATGACTTCGAAGGCGTGGGCTGCTTACTGGAAGTGAGAAATTCCATTAGGGAAAACACATTCTGGAAAGTCTTCAGAGTCTCCTTTGCGATCGTGGTGACTCTTACGACCCTATGTGGAGTACTAGGGAGTCTGGCATTAGGAGATGAAGCTAACGAAATTTTATTCCTCAGTATGCCTAAGACTACATATTTCTTGGTGCTTGAGTTTGGCTTTGTCGTAGGTATTTTCATTGGAGTCCAATCTATATTGTTCCCAATCCTTCGTTTGATCGAAAATTGGACGATCTTTCGGAAAATACTGACAGATCCCACCACAGGAAGGAAGTCTTATACAAGACGACTAATTGTCAGGTTTGGAGTGAACATTTTCTGTTTTGTAATAGCAATTATCATTCCAAGCTATAACTCGTTCATCGCCTTTTTGGGAAGCATCAATTTTTCTTTCATCTGCTTTGTCATCCCTGCTCTGCTATTTCTGAAGCATTTCCCAACAGCGAGGAAGTCTGTCTATGGGATTCTGAATATCAATAACCTGATTTTAGGTTCGATTTTCGGAGCTGTTGGAGGAGTCTATAACTTCATTCAATTGTTAAAAAGCTAAATGAATGGAAATCTATAGGAGCAGCTCTGTTTATTTTCTTCATATTTATTTCTCATGCCACATTTCCAGAGTGCAACGAGTTTTTTATATATTAAATTGAAGAACGATAGTCGGTGGAACTATTCTTCTGTAGATTTTGCTAAAAAAGTATTCATTTCCTTCTAAACTCAAGCCAATTGCCCTTGCCAAACGATTTTATGAATTTAAATAAGTTTCTAAACAAAGGTTGGACCATGCACGCCATGTAAATTAGTAAATGCCTACACCATCACACTTTTATTGACTGATGAGACGCGTCTTAGGCCTCTCTCTAGATAGAAACTCGAAGATCATACTCATATTGAATATCACAGGTTTCCTTCATCTTTCGATGGCTTACGTAATTATTTTATTGCTTTGTTAATTGTGGAAATTATACAAACAGTCGTAAAGTCGTATTTATTAGCTGGATCTAAACTGAAAGTTTACCGTTGTTTTTACGCTGTATTTAGGTCTTCTGAACTCCCAATATTATCGCGAAGACTCAACCTTTAATTTATTTTACAAACAGCAAGTTGCTGCTATGGAGACCCGCAGTTTCGAAGACCTACGTCCTCCGAGAGGCGTCTACAAGATCAAGCATCCGCGTAACTACTCGAATTTGTTATTCACACCGCTTACCGCTTATCAGCGGATTATATACATTCAGGAAAAGGCCGCCATGCTACTCGAAGGATTTACTTCTGTGTTCCTTTTGATGAATTCGAGGAGGAAAAGATTTCTGAGCTTCAGAAACTCCTCGCTGCAAACGATATCCGCCTCCCATCGAAGTAACCCCTCACGATTCACAGAAATTAACCTATTATTAAGCTGGACGAGGTCTCATTCACTGAGATACCTATATGCCTCTAAATTCAACTTATTTGAACTCGATGGCTGTGTTGACAGGATAGAAAAACATACTGCTTTCATCCGGGATCCTGCTTTTCAGAAGTTGTCTGAGGGCGCAGAAAATATCCTTGTATCATCGACTATCTCTTCTTTTTTATTTATATAATCCTCCTAAAAGAAAGAAGGAATTCTCTATCAATACGGCCATGATGCTATGTATCGACCAATCGTTGTCGTTAATCTATCCAAATTCGATCCTGCTCAAGTACTTTCAATTGAAAAATAATGGACCATAATTGTTGGGTTAGCATAAAGGACAGGATTTATTATGCGCAATTATCAACTTGCTTGAGATGATACGTAATTATATGTTCGTTCCGGGGATTGTAGAGAATTGGATACTTATCGTCGATGCAAAAGATTTCCAAATACAAGAGTCTAAAATGCAAGTACTCGAATATCCTCTCAGTCAACAAATACACTGATTCAATTATGATTTGATCCATTCAGCTGCTGGAGAACCTATTGGAAGTATTAGGCTTGAACTATCCGGAAATGCTAGAGTATTGCTTTATCGCAAATCTTTCAGAGGATTTAGAAAGCAAATGGAAGGATTTTAAAGGTATATTTGGTTTGGCTGACCTTCTTTCATGAGATTTGTAGCATTGTTTCCTGAGAGAACCAGGAAAAAAATAACTATTTTAAAAAGCGACAACATTACCAAACTGGCACAGCAAGTAGCTCCAACGCATTTGGAAAACCGCTTTGGGGGAAATCTGCCAGATTTACAGGAGAACTTCTGGTAAATTGAGATCATAAAACTCTTTTTACCTTTTTTACCAGGCCACCTCAAAGAGTTGGGAAGAAATTTCAATTGTCAATAGACCAGCAAGAGGTAGACAAACTTATTACCCAAGACTTTGGGATTACCTCTCGTGGGAATCTTTCAAGTTTGAAACAAGATGACACGACGAATATATTTCAGTTTGATAGACCTCATTTGGACGGTATTGCGCAATCACCTGATTTACAGAAAAAAGGATACTTTAACTTCAAAACTGCAACTTCTAACGTCTCAGATGACCCAAATGTAATTCCTGAGCGGCCAACTATCGAGGAAAATAGCATGTGCGAGGGGCTTATAAAACAGGGAGAGTCGTCAGCATTCCGTTCTGAGGAAAAGAAACAAGAGGAGAGTTCACCAACAAAATCCGGTTTCCTTTCAAATATTTTTAAAAGTCTGTTCTCGAACCGAGGTTCAACCTCAAATTTGAGCACCGAGCCATTGATAACGAACACACAACAGAGCGATAGAAATGAAACTTCAAAAAATAATGCTAGACCTTCAGATGTGATATGGAATGAAAAATCATTAAATAACTTAGAGGATGGAAATGCTTCGATACCTTGGGGAAAATACCTCTCAAGTAGAGAGTCGATTGGTCAGGCAAACCGAAAACCGACTCGAGACTCTCTTTTTTGCGGAATTTGTACATCCAGAAAGCAAGAAAAATAATCCTTTTCAGAAGGAAATTCTGCTCTAAATTAACTCGTGGGTTCATTCGCGTAAAACAATGCTTTTTACTTAAATTTAAAAGTTTTTTACAATCATTGACTGAGTGTTTAGAGCACAAAATAGTTCTATACTCTTTTGCTCAGAGAACGATTGCTTGTTTGAAATATCCATTTTGATCCTTTTTTTAATGTCAACACCCATAAAAAAAATGAGAAATCATTTAATAAATTTTAATTTGTATTCAAATTAACGATGTGATTCCTCGAAGGGTTTATCATAACGGCAAATAAAAATTCCCGGTATGTTGATGAAAAATTGCTCGAATCTCGCTCTTGCAGAGCGCATATATAAAGAAGAGAGGTGTCTCATGTGTCACATGTCTCTGGGACAAATTTTTTAAAATTCAAATTTAACGCAGATTCTTGGAAAGCTTCGCTTCGTATAAAAAAATAGATAGAAAAAGAATAACTCAGGATTTGATTCCATTTTTCTTTCTTTCAAGATTGCCCTCTTTCAAATAGATTATTGTTTTTTGGTTTTTACAAATGTGGTGAATTCTGATAGGGTTTTTAGTCAACAGTTTTTTTTCTACCTTTTCAACCTCAACACAAATAAACTTTGAAACTTTATTTTTATTTCACTAACTACAAAAGCAAAAACATGGAAATAGAGGATTCTTCTTTAAGCCCATTCCTGAAATCTCCGACATTTCGAGAGACATCTATCGCTATTTTGAAATTTGGTCTCCCTCTCATCATAACTGGATTCTCAAATTATGGACTTTATTTTCTTAACGCATACATTGTTTCGCTCAGACAAGACGCGACAATGCTGGGCTCCATGGGAATTGGTGACACTCTCTACCAAGTTATCGGTGAAGGAATGGCTTATGGATTCTCTCTCGCATTCTACGTCCAATTTGTCCCTCTTATAGCTCAAAAACAGTACGCTGAGGGATGTAGATTGTTTTATCGAAGAATCGCAGCGGCGTTTTTCGCAGCATTGCCTATCATAGTGCTGTTTCTGTTTTCGCATCGTCTCTTTATTTTCGTTGGAGTCCTGCCCGAACTTGCAAATGGAGCCTATGAGTTTCTGATTTCGTTGATCCCAACGGCATATCTTGTCTTTGTGAGCTATACCTTTTTGAACTTTTTATCCGCTTACAATCAGCAGAACATCTACATCTTTATCCAATTACTCGGTGGAATCGTTGAACTAGTGTCGGTATATGTGGCTATGGTTATTCACAAGGGTGAGTTATATTGGGTTGGGCTCCTACTGGGATTGTTTTTCGTCAATAGAATTGGAGCCTCTGTGATTTATTGCAAATACGTGCTGGTAAAAGAATTTCCTGGCTCATGGGTGTGGCCCACCTGGGATATGTTCTCTGGCATGGGAGAAGAAGTAAAATATGGGTGGGATAACGCCTTAGTGAGTCTGCCTATCACGCTGCTCATTGAGATCAATATCGTGATCTCTGGAGGTCTCACTGACGTAGAAGCCGCAGTTCAGTCTCTTGTTTTCCGATTGTACGCGCCAATTGTTTATTTAATGGACGACCTTTCTTTTTCGGTTATTTCTAAGGTGCTATTTTATAAAGGTGAAGGAGACAGGAAGCTCTCCAAGTTATATCTAGACAATGGTTTGAAGCTAATCATATTAGCTTGTGGTTGTCTGGCAATTTTCTGGTATACTTTAGGAGATCCGATTTTGAGTCGGCTCATTCCTGAAAGCGAAGAATTCGAGGGACCCATGAGATCTGCCCTGAAATACGTTGGCATAGCGAACTTTCTGCATGGCTTTGTGATTCATTTCGCGAAGCTATTGAGATCACATGATAAAGCACCGTTGTGCGCTGTGACGCTGATTCTGGGCTGCTTGCTTGTGCAGATTCCTGTTGGATATTTGCTGTGCTTTTATTACGATCTTCGACTGGAAGGAATATGGATAGCGTTCATACTAGCACTGCTATTTGATCTAGTGATGACGGTCTACTTCGCTTCGAAAATTGATCATAGAAAGATGCTGAATAGTTCCCATGACGAGACGAATTACGACGTCGAGTTATTCAATGCTAGGAGATTGAGTACGGATCAATAAATGTTGAACATATTTCTACAGTTACCTTCTGTTGATTTCTATACGAAATCATAGATCATTCTTAGATTAGCAGTAGTTCTATATCGTTTCTATCAATTCATTCCAGTTTTTTGTGTTTGCTATTCAGAGCGACTCTAAAGCTGTATGAAATTACCAATAATCTAGTCTCCTTTAATATTTACAGTGCAAATAGAATCTTGATAGCACAATGAGCTAATTCGATTCATGATTTATCGGATTAGTCGCTTAATTAACTTGATACAATTAAACACCATTTTTGCGTTTATTTGGATTAATACTACAAGTGATCTGAGATATGGAACAGACTAACACGGTGCAGCTGCTCGGGTCTGGCACCTCCTTCAAAGCTCCTACCTTTTGGGAAACATCTGTCATTCTTCTAAAATTCGGTGTGCCTTTAATGATCACTGGATTCACAGCCTATCTACTCTATTTCCTCAACGCATACGTTGTCGCACTGAGACAGGATGCGACATTACTTGGCTCCATGGGTATTGGCGATACCCTTTACCAAGTTATCGCAGAAGGAATGGCATATGGTTTCTCTTTAGCATTTTATGTGCAATTCGTTCCTCTCATAGCCCAAAAACAGTACTCTCAAGGCTGCAGACTATTTTATCGAAGAGTCGCAGCAGCATTTTTCGCATCGATACCGATAATCGTGCTGTATTTATTTTCTCACCAGATTTTTACTTTTGCTGGAGTGCTGCCCGAGCTCTCTCAAGGAGCTTACGAGTTTCTAATGTCTCTGATACCAGCATCTTACCTTGTTTTCGTGAGCTACACTTTTTTGAATTTTTTATCCGCCTACGACCATCAAAATATCTACGTCTCCATTGGAATAGTCACTGGCATCATTGAGCTTTTACTCGTATATGTGGCCATGATTACTTTCAAAGGAGATTTATATTGGATTGGGATCCTCGTGGGATGGTACCTTGCAACTCGAATCGTAGTGTCTGTGTTTTATTGTAAATATGTTCTTGTAAAAGAATTTCCTGGGTCATGGGTGTGGCCCTCATGGGACATGTTTACTGGCATTGGAGAAGAGGTGAAATATGGGTGGGATAACGCTTTTGTTAGTCTGCCGATCACGATGCTTATAGAGATTAATATCGTGATTTCTGGAGGTCTTACTGATGTCGAAGCGGCAGTCCAGGCGCTGATTTTCCGCTTATACGCTCCGATTGTCTATCTTATAGACGATCTTTCTTTTGCGGTGGTCTCTAAAGTGTTGTTCTACAAAGGCGAAGGAGAGGGTAACCTGGTCAAAGTTTATCTCGAAAACGGGTTGAAACTATTGATCTTGGCTTGTGGCTTTCTGGCACTTTTCTGGTATGGATTAGGGGAGACGCTGCTGAGTTGGCTTGTTCCTGCTGGTGATGAATTCAAGGGTCCAATGAGTTCTGCGCTCAAATATGTGGGAATAGCTAATTTTCTCAATGGTCTAGTCATGCATTTTGCTAAGCTCTTGAGATCACATGATAAAGCGTTCTTATGTGCTGGAACACTCACGATAGGGAGCCTTCTTATTCATATCCCATTCGGATACTTGCTCTGCTTTAATTTCGGCCTTCGACTGGAAGGGATATGGATAGCATTCATATTAGCACTGCTGTTTGACCTTGCGACAATGATCTATTTTGCATCTAAAATCGATCATAGCAAGATGTTGGTTGTCGCTAATACCGAAACAAACCAAGACGTCGAGATGACCACCGTTAAAAAACTAAGCACGGACAAATCATACTGAGGACTTAACACCTCATTTTTTGTGGAGAGGTTAGCAATTTTCGAAATTATTACAAAATTTTTCGATAAATACCTAGTAATTTCGTTTCCTGTGTTGATTGTGAAAGCCCATTGAGGTGGTTGTATTTTTTCAATTAAAACTTAGGTTCGGTTTAATTGCACTTATTGGGATCTATACAGATGTTGATTATAAAACAAGGTTTACCAAATGATTTATAAATGTAAAGTCTCTCTTTACAAGTGAATAGACTTAGAGATAACCCACTCAAAGAGAGTTGGTACAATGAAGACATTCCACCTTTCGGAACACTCTAGTGTGATTTATCTTCATCTACCCTCATAATTATCCGTACCTTCATTCAATAGTAGGAGACAATAAGCTCGTCTTTGAGAAAAGACAATATGTAATCGTATTTAGGAAAAAGATTAAGATAAACATAAAATTGCTTTGTTGCAAGTAAATTGATTATACTTAAATATACTCACAAAAAGTTTTGAAAAAGCGATTCTCATGATTGGGAATTTTTATACATCAACGCCTTGACTTCCCTTTCATTGTCCTCCTGTATTTTCTGGAGGTTTAATCCGATAATTTCATCTTCACTAAACAAGCCCTTAAAGTATCTACCATTATCGAATCGACATTCTCCTCTACCCTCTCGCTTCCCTTGATACCACTCGCCTTTATAATATGCACCATTTGTTTTTGTCAGCGTACCATAACCTTTGAAACACGGCCAAAATAATTAATTTGCTTTTTATATTTTCATTACCGTGAAATTGATCATCCAAAAATGATCCAACGTATACTTGCTCTTCGCGGATTCCGTCCTCATTGTAGGATACTATTGTAAGCTTTCCTTCTCCTTGCTTCACACCGTTAACCCAGTTTCCTTCATAAAGACTTCCGTCTTCATATAACTTTCAAGTTCAGTTAGAATAACTTTCTTTTTTAACAACTGCGCTTACCATGGTTCCTTGACCTTCTGGCTTGCCATCTTTCCAGTAGCCAGTATAATGTGGTCTTTCGTTAGGTTTGATTTCTGAATGCCCCTCAGGAATGCTGTATGTCATCGTTCCATAGCCTTCCATTTGATCCTGCCGCCATTCTCCGTCATAATAGTCACCATTTTTGAACCTTTTGGACCCTTTTCCGTCCTTGAAACGAAGAAAATTGAGCTGATTGCTAAATAAGATTATCAATTAATACCTTGTAACCATTCTTAAATTCTCCGTTATAGACCTCCCCGATTTTGCTGCTCAAAATGCCCTTACCTTCGGGTACCCCATTCACCCAGTCTCCTTCATAGACTACGCCGTTTGACCAAGTCTAAACAAATAGATTGATGAATATTTTTTTGGAGAAAGCATCAGCGAGTGACCTTTTTCCCTCTTCCGTGTTCCTTGTTCGCATGGAAATATCCTATATATTTATAGTCATTTGTTGTGACACTCCCTTGGCCTTCAAGTTTTCCATTGACCCAAGTTCCCGCGTAGATATGACCATCAGGAGTTCTTCTTTCTCCTTTTCCTTCCAATTTCGATAATTTCCACTCGCCTTTTTTGAGAAATACAATAATGGATGAACAAACAGCAGAACAAGGTATTCTACCTGCAAGAATCTCTCCCTTTCTAGTTCTATATGTTCCTTCTCCTTCCATATGAGGTCCTGCCCAGTATCCGGTGTACTCAGCTCTATCAAGCCACATGAACGTTCCAAAAGTTTGCAGTCTACAAAGTCATAATTCCAGTCAAAATGAACAATTCTGGAGCATGAGTATTTACCCTCTTTCCCATTTCCCTTGGAAATAAGTGCCATCTGGCCAAGTCACAGAGCCATATCCTTCTCTCTTATCTTTTGCCCATTCTCCTTTATAGACAACCCCTTGCTGAGGCTTCTTGTAGTACATAGTTCCATTCCCGCTTCTTTTTCCTTTGGCAAAGCCTCCTTCGTACACATCGCCGGTCGGTAAAGTCAGTCGGCCTTTAGCCACCACATCACAAGTCAGCAAATCAAAAATCTCAACAACAAAAAAAACCTTTCCCATGTCTCCTCCCCTCACTCCATTCACCTTTATACCATGCTCCACATGCATAGCGATACAAACCAGACATTTCATTTCTTCGATTGAAAATACTCGCAGGGTCAGCAGCTGATCTTTCGACTCCATTCACATCAATTCTGCCGCTATTCACCAGCGAAGCGAACTCCTCAATCGAAGTTTGCAATGTGATTAGCATCCCATATCTATGAGGACAGAACTGGTTTAGTTTTCCACTCTCTAAATTTGTTTTCTTACGCTTGAACGAATTCTACCCAATTGTCTTCACTCACTACAGGGCCAGTATAATTTGGGTATTCTTTTGTGCTGGCATTTGGAGGTATTTCTCTAAACAGCTCTCCTGGAGCAAAGTTAACAACCAATTTTTCCTAAAAACACGGTTTAGAAGAAAATCTCTAAGGTTAGATACCTTAAGGTATCTGAGATAATGGTCCCAGCTAATTCTCTCAGAGCTTATTTGATTAATATCGATCTTCGTCTCCAGGTAACACAGTATACACTCTTCAAATACGTCCCATCTGACCTCTTTATCTTCAGAAACCTGCTTTTCCCAAAAGTACTGAGCTTCCTGCCTGTTTACCATCCATGAGATGATTTCATACGCTTTTTGTTTTTACACATTAGATTTTTGGCTATTTGCATCGAGTCCTCTGCGCACATCAAGAAGACCTGGTCCGTTCTTATAATCATTCAGGGGAAGCATGACTTGCTGCAACGAACAATAAATTTTTTTTCAATTCAACAATATTAGTTAGTTACTCTATTAAGCGTCATTGCAACTCCTAGTTCGTTCTCATTGAGCGCTTTCCTAATTTTTTGAAATTAGCAATTCACCAAACCCAAGGTCACAATACCCATGGAAAGGTACATCCCCTTGCTTCACAATTTGCTTAGAAAGATCTGAAAGCACTTTCCGTTCAACATAGGTAAGCTGTCTATTGTTTGGGTTATTCGGATCTGGATCATCGAGCTTCATTGCTTGGGGATTGGATAAGACTTCCAAGTTGATGCCATTGGTACGATGGCCAATCGGTGAAGGACTTATGGCAACAGTCAAAAGAGGAGAAAAAACTTAGAGAACTTACCTCACTCCAAGCATACTAAGATGACCTCGAATTTTTGCCTTCTTAGCCTGGACCTCTAAGCGTTGCTTTGCTTTCTCATGTTCGACCATCAATGCATGTCGAAATATGCTTTCGTTTTTCAACTGGCGCTGAACTTCCAGCTGTTGTCTAAATTGATAAAAAGAGAGTAATCAACTACACAATTCTCCTTAGTTTCATTCTTACCTCACTTGCTCTAAAGGCAACTGGCTCCGATCCTCAATGATCGCTGCTTGTCTATTTTCAGAGGTGTCTTGGTAAGGCACTATCTCATGCTGCTCTGCAAATGATTTTTGAATTTCTGCGTTATCGGAATTTTCAATAGCGAGGACTGGCTCTGTTTCTTGACTTGTTCCCGGAGGAGGTGTGTACTTATACTTCGATCTAAAATTGCTCTAATAAGCATCATTGGGGTATTAACCTTACCTTGGGTTGTATTGAAGAGAATAATTCCTGTTTCGAACGTCATAGTGATCCAAAAGGCCTCTATCAAAACTTTGCTCATGTGAAGTTACATTGCTGTAATTGCAGGAAAAAACGTTTTATTCAGCTTCAAAGTATTGTAAGTTACTGGATTGATTTGGTGGTTGCTCCAGGACCTTGGTTCTTCCAACTGGAAGCAGGCGATTCCATAAAGGAGCTCTATGCGGAAGGTCAAGACGCTCAATTTGCTTGATTATACATAAAATTTCTTGTTCTGCAATAAAGGGTTTTTTGCGGCCATTTTGTCAAGGTCACTTGGTTTGTTATTGAGAACCATCACTCCTGTCTCTGAAATGTCAATATTTAAGTAAGTCATCCTATTTATTGCTTTAGATCTCACGCGTTAGTGGAGGTAATGAGCGTTGATCTAAGGCATGCACCTTAGATGCCTCATTTTTCATAATGTTATTCCTTTCCTCTTCGATTTTCCTTCGATGAAACTCCTCCAACTACAATAAAAGTTCGTATATTCAATAGTTTGGTTGCGTGCTCACTTGATATTCAATTTTTGGTGTTCCGTATTGATTATACTCGATCTGATCACGTCGACTGCGCTGTGGAGTGACTGAGCGTGTGCTGTGCACTCGTGATGATCGCAGTAATGGTTGCTCTTGGCTGGCGATCTTAGAAATCATAGAAAGAGAGGGCTTTATTTGCTAATAAGAAGACATCAACAACTGCACTTTACGTTGGGATTATTTCGGCTGTGAGTCACCGATAAAGACCGCTCTGGAAAATTATAATTTGTATTTTTCCCATTACTAAGCTGCTCGTATTCTGGGTCATGAATGCTGGCCCTCTGTGGGCGTATATGAAATGACCGATCCATCTTGCTTCCTTCTGTGTAAAACTGTTTAGTCTAGAGCTTTAAGTTAAGCGTACTCTTGCAATTTATTTCCTCTGAGCTTTGCTTGAGTAAATTTATTGATTAAAAGGCTGAGTTTCTGAAAAATCAACGAAAAATACAACTTCCATCTGATAGAGATCTAATGACTGATGTGCTCTAATAAATGAATATGATTGTTCAAATTCAGATACTGTTGAATTCATGGTTTGTACAGACTGACTTTTCAGGCATTATACAAAGAGTAGCTTTGGTTGGATGATAGTGCCTTCTCAAAGAAACCAGTTAGGGTCAATAATACTTACAGGCGATAAAATGGCAATCCCACTATGAATTAACATGCTCTCAGTAGTCGTTGAATAAACCAAAAGGCGTAACTGAACGCAGAGAAGACTCATCAGGATGTCAAGATAAAATTTAGAGTTAAATTAAGTCTCAAACTCAAATTTTGTGATTTCAGGCAAACACACAAGATATTAGATGATTACAATCGAAAGACCTGATCCTTACAGCATCCTCTCGTATCCGTCTCATCACACCTGCAGTCTCTAATCCTTTCATAGAAAAAAATCCTACAAATCAAACCTGATCCCAACTCCCATCACATATAGATCAGAGAAAAGACCAAATCTTCCTTTTTCCAAGAATACTCGCGCACGCAAATCAAATACGATATCACCGCCGAAAAGCACCGTAAATAATGCTGAAGTACTCGGCCAGTACGAGACCATTAAGAAAAAAATTTCGATAAAATTCAAAAAATCTCCGCCTAAAGCATCCAGTGCGTTCACTCTTCGTGATCTTCATTCAAACATCCACACTGATAGAATTCTAATCAGCAGCAATTTCGTTCCTGAAACTTCTCGAACCGAAAATAAATCCAAAGAGTTACGAATTTTTACAAATGGCAGCGAACCCTCTCAAATCATTAATAAAATCATTCCAGCAACGACGAAACCACAGAGAAATACCAGCGAACCGGCTCTTGATTCAAAAAACCGAATAACAAAGTTAAGCCTTCCTCTCAAAGTGAGTTATGAGCCTGATCTTTCTTTATCTGAAACTCCAGCATCCACGCAAAGGAAAACCCATCGTGGGTTCAAACCCGTATTTTCAGAGAAAAATCTAGAAGTGCTTAATATTCCCTCATCATTTTCCGACCTCGATAAAGAAATCACGCAAAATTTACTTAATAGCATGAAAGGTACACAAACCGATCGGCTATCGAGACATTCAACTAAACTCGATTTGCCAACTCTCTTCGCAGATGCAGTGAAATTGGGACCTAGCAGAGCACTAACACCAACCATCCTTCAAAGAAAACCAAATAGGCCGACTCATAAACCGGCGAGAAGTCTAAGAAAAGACAGCAATCAAATAGAGCCAGGTGACTATGCTAAATTCTCAGCGTTTCTGGAGAACCCGTGGGTCGAGAATGCAATCTCGAAAAAGAGACTTGAAGGTCATGAGTGGAATGAGCGTAAGGATGCCGGAGATTACATTCGGCGTCTAGCTGGAAGAATGAATCAACGCGAAGAATTCTTTGGGTCGATGGAACTGGCAGAAAATAAAAAAGGCAATAAGACACCAAGGCCTGTACGACCTCTCTCGACGAAATCATGGGTAAGGCTACCAGAAGACGAAGTCGAATACCTCTCGCTACGAAATAGACTCGCAAAGGACAAACAGTCGGAGCCCCTGAAATCTATGGGCCCAAGCCTCTATATATCTGAATTTAACTCCAAATCTGTACAGCCTTACCAGCAGGAGGTTTCAGTGCTTGATGGTAGAGATGAAGAACTCGCGAACAACAAAAAACATGATGATAGGGTGGATAATATGCTGTATAGTAAATCACTTGAGCCGAAAAAAGTGGCAAAGAGTATCCAAGAGCATTTGCAAATTATCGAGGAAGTGCGCCGAGAGAAAGTCTTAGCAAAGCGAAGAGCTATGAAGTCGCTTTTAAACTACCTTAAAAGAGCAGAACGATTAAATCTTAGAAAGGAAGAGGTATTCTTTGCACTAATCGATAGTTTATTCTGATTCCTTCTAGATATATTATGATACAAAGGTATTCAGTAGCAGACCGTTTGAGAAAAATGGCTCCTTCATGTTTTTGAAAGCTGCTAAGGCCGGAGACATTCGAAAGTTGGAGAAATATTTGCAATTTAACAAATATCTGGTTCACGACTTTGATTATGTAAGACACCATTTTCTGAAGGGTTCTTACTTACAAATACTCCAAAGTTACATCAAACCGCCTTACATTGGGCAACAAAGAAGCATTTGTTCGATGTTTGCGAATTTTTAATAAAGAACGGAGCTGATGTCAATGCTGTTGACTTAGTAAATCCATTGTAAATGAACGCAATCTCATTGAAAATTCTCTTTAGGCCAACAGGACGCCATTGTATTACGCAATCAGAGAGAAGAATATCGAGTTGATACGAGTATTTCGCTGTTGTTGGGAAAAAATTTTGCTCATGCGTTTTTTTGATAGCTGCTACTGATAAATAAAGCTGATCCATGGTCGCCTAAAGGTCTGGATTACAAGTCGCTGACAGACGACCCAAAAATTAGAAAATTACTTACGCGAGCTCGACAGGTAACCTTAGAAGCATTAAATTCGCCGACTAAATTGCTTTTCGTGGTCTTTAGTTGAGCATCGCACTATCATTCCAGGCCGCGGCAAATAGAAATTTGATTTGGAACACAAACGTTCATTGGCTCTCAGACGAGTAATTGCTTGGTTAAATTTTTTCGAGAGAAATCTTCTCGAAAAAAAAATCGATAGGATTGGATTATCGCCTTAGGAGCTTCGATAGACTTCACTGTGGGTGAAGTTGAAGTCCTTCTCTATTCTCATGTTATAGTGTCATTAATTAGATTATCAGTGTTTGAGTCAAAAATTTGTAACCTATTTTTTCGTGCATTAGCAGGAGAGCAGCATGATGTCCAAAAGGGATCAGAGTAGTCAACTCTCATTCAGGTGCGCATTTTGTACATCCATTATTTAAATTAGGTAAATTTCGTAAATTATTGTACGAAAAGTATCAAAAAGTATCGCTATTGATCTCAGTTTCTGCTTCTACCAGCATTAATCACCGGCAACATTCATAGCAGTTTCGCTTGGGATAAGAGCCCTATTATCTTTTAAAAAACTTTACATTTCCTTTTTTGAATTGTCCTGATTATCTACCAGTTCTCACTGGACCAATCAAAGTAAATAATTCAGACTCGGGAGTAGCTCCTAAATTTTGAGATTCCTTCTTTGCATTGTCTGAATACTGCAATAATAGCTTCTCCTTAATGGGTTGTTTTGCTATTCTGCATCCAGTTTTTTATCCTATATCAGCAGTATTATCTTGCTCTGCTTACGAAAATTTCTAACATGTGTAGATTGCCTCTTTCGATTGGGTTTCTTGAGCGTTTTTTTCTTCGACAAATATGATGCCAATCTCAGGGGCCATGACCAGCCGCTGTTTTGAGAGTCGAAGCTGGTGATTTCATTTTGTGTTCTTTTTTACCGGCGCTTTTTCAAAGTTTGTAGAATAATCACTGGACTTATATCACTGTGCAAATCAAACTTTTTACATTATGACGCAATAATTTCCTTCTTTTTGTAAGTTAATCACGTAATTACGTGTGCGGACCGCTGATAATACGTTTCCTAAGGCTTTTAAACACCAGTTTAAAAGTTAATTACATTTTCCAAAATTTGGACGATTGATTTCAGCCGCTTTGACCCCACATGTCAAATTCAGAAAAAGCACCATTAACACCGGAGACCACTCAAGAGAAGAAGCCAATTCATATCGCTCTTGATAACAAACTGTACGACCTCACAAACTTCGCGCAAGTCCACCCTGGAGGCCGCGAAATCCTTGAAGACTTCCATGAAACAGATGCGTCTCAAGCCTTCTATGCAATTCACTCTAAAGACGCTGTAAAGATGCTCGACAAACTGAAGCACAGGGAGCTTCCTCCGAACGAGAGGCTTCCAAAGAGACCTTACCTCGACTTTGTGAATGAGTTGGAGGCGAAAGGGCTCTTCAAACCAAATTACTTCATCGAGGCCTTGCTTATCGGCCATACTCTCCTCCTTTTCGCCATCGCGATAATCCTTAACGAAGAGCGTCCGTTCCTCTCAGCCTGCTTCCTCGGCATTGCGACATTGACAGCAGGATGGGTTGGTCACCATCTCGATCATTCTAGAGACAGCAAGTTGAGAGACATTGGAAATTGGTTCTCTCCTATAACACTCGGATTCTCACTGGGCTGGTGGTCTGAAAAGCATAACAGACATCACGTCAGCTGCAATGAGACCGAAAAAGACGGTGACATCCAACTCATGCCTTTCCTCTGGCTCTGGACTCCAAAGAAGACCGAAGATAACTGGAATCGTAGATTCCAACACGTTTATTTCGGAATCCTTTATATGATTCTCCATTACAAATGGCAATTCGACTCCGTTGTGTTCGCCCTTAAACACAAAAGGAAGTTCGAAATCAAACTTTTGGCGGTTCACTTCTTGTTATACATTATTTTCTTCAAGGCAAGGGTCGTGTTTTTGGGAATCCTTATCTCTGGAACCCTCTCCGCTTTTGTCGTTACCGCAAGCCATCAAAGCGAAGAAAAAATCTACTCGAAGCGAGAGCTTGTTAAGGGCAGCCAATCTCATTATGAGATCAATGACTATGCTCTGCAACAACTTGTGACAACAAGAAATATTACCACTCCTCACTGGTTATTGAACTATCTTTGCGGTGGCATGCAGTTCCAGATTGAGCACCACCTGTTCCCAAGAATGCCATTGTACAGATTGTCTGAAGTGAGACCATATGTCCAGGATTACTGCGAGAGACATAACATCCGGTACAAAGAAGAAGGTTTCTGGGAGATGATGGTGAGAAATTATAAAACGATTCATACGTTCGCTGCATTGGAGTTGTAAATGTTGTTTGTATTCATGTAATGAAGTTAGTATTTCATTTCAAAGACAAATAAACTTCTAAAAATCAGCTGAATTGATATAAATAATAGGATTTAGACATCCAACAACCCAATTGAACGAGCTCTATACGTCTTTAGCCTCAAACAGAATAGTAATTGAGACTAATAGATTCGACAGCGATGCATTGGCATCCATCCGCTTCATGTTAGGAGAAGAGAAAAAAAATTATTCGGATTTCGTTGTTAATTCGCTATGAATAAAATAAAAGCCAGATTAATCAATTTCAGAGTTCTAAATTTAGTGAATTGGGCTCAATAAACTGTTATTAAAAGAAAATGAGAATAAGAAAGTGTTAGCAATGGTTATATAGCTCGTAACTGTTTAGCCATCTTCCATTGAATTTGAAGATCCTTATAAAGTTTCTTTTCGCGACATTTGATAAACATCTGCTATTTTTCATTCCTTATAATGCTGTCTCCAGAATAAGCTCACGTACCAAAGTCAAAATTCTTCGAATTGGAAAAGTTTCATAAATTATAATATACTAACGCTATAGCCGGCCATGAAGCGATCGTATGAGAATTATTCTCAGCAATAAACTGTTTTAATTTCAAGGATCTCTTGATTCATAATAAAATGACAAAATATTGTATTTTCTAAATACACTCAAGATCCCAATCAATGAACTTAAACTACGTGAAAGCTCAGCAACTTCAGGCAGGGAGACTGAGAACTTCTCCAAGGACAGCCACGATTTCAAAAGAAACAATCAGAGAATTCAATAATGTCGTAAACACACAAAAGAGAAATGAAATGCCAAACAAATACAACACACAAACTGCCCGTCCACAAGACCTTGAGGAAGTAATAAGCACCCTTGTTACTGATAAATACGGAACGGAACCGAAAACCAAAGCGTTAACTCTCCTACGTGAGCATCTGGCTAATAGCTCGAAAGTAATCTCAGATCCACGGCCTTTTTACTACGCAAACCGCAATGATATGATGAGTCTTGACGAGTTTTTCAAAGCTTACAAGATTTCCGAGTACCAGCGAGAAATGTTGGAAAAACAGCAGTTGCGCGAAAGGATCGAAACTAGTCGACAGAAAATTGATGAACTGAGAAAATCATCGCCGATTAAGTCACCTCAACGCTCGAACATGATATCTCCCAACCTCTCACCTCAAAAATCGCTTAATAACACTCTTTCCGAGAGATTTTTCCGAGCAAAACCTCTGCGGCCGTCTTCTTCTAACCCTTACATGAAACCCGAGTACTCTCAGCAGGATGGGTCAGGCTCACAGCTTCAAGACGCTGAAGGAGTCAAGCTATCAAATCACTTTTCTAAAGGGTTGACCTCTAAAGCACGTCCCCAGACTGCCAATCTGTTTTCGAAGCCAAATCACATGGTTGAAGGCATCCACGAGGATGTTTACGAAGAAACTCCTGAAGTGCTTGAGGAATACGAGGAGTCTCCTAACGTGAAGAATAATAAAGCTTCAACTTTTTCCCCTCGGGAGTTCACAATGGCTTTTGATACTCAAAATCCTCAACATTCCCGGATATATGCAGCCAAAGCAGACTCGGCGCTTAGTATCCTGCTAGACCAGCCTCAGAAACCGAAGACCGAAGCTTTCATTACGAAAAACATCGTGACTTCTCCAATTCCGACGCAGCGCAAAGTAGTTTTAAATATCCAGCCGAAATTCACTGCGAAGGAAATATATCGTCACCTTGCGTACTTAACAGTGACTCCGAGGAAAATGAAGAAAAGTCCTCATTCAGGACTAATCGAGCAGTATTACGTCGGAATCTTCCGTGATAAAAAAGCATTGGACAAATCGCTCGAGCTGTCAAGGAGGAAGCAGGAAGAGCTGGAGAGCGTGAGGACTCTTCCGAATCTATTGAGCGAGTCCATGCCGCATCACTTGCAAAGCACTGCTGCATCAAGGAATTGTAGACGACTAATCACAGACGCTACTTCATTAACGTCGAGTGATTATGTCAAAGAGATGCCTTTAAGTCCGGGAGGCGAGAGCGTATTTCGCTCACAAATGTCGAATCGATATGAAGATGAGATGGCTACTCGAAGGGTCAGACAGAATATCGATACAAATATCAGACATATTGACAAAATGCTGAAAGAAGGAGAGCTTTTACGTAGACCTGATAGTGGTATATCCCGTTCACAGCTTTCTTCACCGAAGCCGAAGGTTGAAAAATTCAGTCAAAATCTAACGAATAGAGTTCCGCTGAGGAAAGAAATAGAGAAAAAATATAACATGAAAGTTATTCTGAATAGAAACAAAAATCTCACTGAAAGAATGAAACAGATGAGGTCATCGCTAGAAGAGAAAGCTCAGATCTCGCACAACCAAGTCGCTTATGATAACGCCAAATACATTCATTATTATCATCTTTGAGTAACCAAGTTTTATTTTTTTAACCATCTAGTCCGTTCACCTTATCAGTTTATTGGTCTTAGAATTAATAAATATTTCATTACCTATTTTTGATGCCATTAATCAGCCAAAGCTGAAATTTCGAGTAAATATTTACTTAATTTCTGGGAAGCTCGAAGTGTTGAATGAGTAAGATAATTATCTTTCCATGTGTAAAAGCTTTGAATTTTGAGTGTGACAATATCGAATCGAAGCTTCATGCATCATTTAAATACCATTAAAAAAAAAGAGAAGGAAATATCAAAAAAAAACTGACAATTAACATTTCTAATCCATCGGTAAAAAATCCTCATACATTGAGAGCAAGTTTGTTTAATTCCTATAACACGAAGGAAATATTTCATTCTTCTACTTTAGCTCCCAGTTTGACTTCTGGTCGCTTATACTTAAATTCTGAACTGCCCATTCGTAAAATCTTTTTGGTCGATTCAGGTTGTAACCCACTGACATTGTTTTCGTCTTCTCGAGTTCGATTAGAGTCACGGGTCTGTCGAATCTGCACTTTTGTAATTGGCGACCTCAAAGCTAGTGCCTTTTTTGGGCAGCTATTCCGCGTGTTCAGCTCGAGAATCAAATCGATTTTTTCTTCAACGGACAATTCTTGCTCGACAGCACGTTTTTTTGCCGCGGACGCTCTTGGGGATTTTTTGGTAATGATATTACCTTTTTTCGAGTTTTTGATGGCTGGTTCTTGAACCTCTTTTGTATTTTCCAATGCCTGGCCAGATGCCTTTGATTCGATGGTAGTTTCGATATTGTCAGGCTCGGCCTCTTTTTTTAAACTTGCAATTCGAAATTCTTCCAGATCACGAATATTGCCGAGCTGCGGATTGTAACCAGATTTTATCATATTTGCCAGAAGTTGGAGGTCTTGAATTGCTTGGGTTGCTTTGATGATCTTGTTTCGTTCATTCTGAATCATGAGCTCAATCATTTCAGGATCAATTGCGAAACCGGCCTTTATACTAGAAGCCAAGAGAAATGGGTTGACTTCGATGGGGTAATTCAAGTTGAAGTGACTCAGGCTTCCCATTCGGTAGCAGAAATAGAAAAAGAATGCTAATAATTATTAAATCGAAGTACTCTGAAATTAATTTGGAGTTTTTCAAATTCTACTGGCAAAGAATACGACATTCTAATTAAAATACAATTCAAATATTTAGCTGCTTGGAGCAAACAAGTTAAGGCCAATTAATAGTGCAATTTTCTCTTTCGAAGGATTTGAGAAATAGCGAGAAGAGCTAAATTAAATGTGTGGAAGAGTAAAGCAGGTTTAGAAAAGAAATACGACTATAAAGTTTGTTGGAGTCCTAGTGGGAATGCTGTGCATTTTTTGAAAATAACTGGGATGAAATTAAGGAGGACAGTTAAATATTTATTAGGCCAATTCGATACAAACAGGAGATGAATGCTTCGAACGGAGAAATGCTGGCTAAAATGAGCAAAGCAGTATTTTCTCTTCATTTAATAGCCTACTCCAGTGAGAATGGGCAAAATACACAGAACTGGTTTTATTATGATGAATTTAATTCTGATGATTGAGAATGCCATCATGAGGCTAAGGCTATGTTTGGGTTAATAAAGTATGATCCAGCAAGAGCTCACCCGTAGATGATAGCTTGCAGTGCTCTGCAATGATCTTACTTAAGTGAATATGATGATCTAAACGATAAGTATCGCGAGATTAAGGATTTCGTTGGTAGAAAGAGAAAAATTTTTTTTGGGAGATTTTTCAATAAATGGCTTCCGAAGAAGTCATATCATTTGGGAATACAATTTAAACAGGGATCTTCCTGTAGAAATATGTATCAAATTTTAAACTCGATCACAATCATGAAAAATGAGAATGGAATTTAATTGCTATCTAACATGTTTAATCGACTTCGTCAACCTTTGGTCCGGCGTTTCCACCAGTGGAGCCACCTGGGAAACCACCAGCACCGCCAGCACCTGGGAA
>ENA-UOTX01000160-UOTX01000160.1-compost-metagenome-genome-assembly--contig:-NODE-160-length-75025-cov-23.156535_pt1 | contig 75025 bp, 48 predicted proteins | sample MGYA00238143_ERZ746982 | MGnify/ENA primary metagenome ERZ746982 (study PRJEB28758, sample SAMN06268862) | compost metagenome | isolation source: single cell | place: USA: California, Emeryville, Joint... | reverse complement strand
TGCCAGCTTTGATGTTTGCGTCCTCATTTGAGGCAACAAAAGCAGCTCCTTTTTGAATGCAAACCGATGCATAGCAAAAATGAGTCGTCGCTGATATTAAATTCGAGATGATTTGATCATATGATAATGAAATTTTTAACTCAAGAAAGTAACAGTATGGCCATACCCAAAGAAGAGTTTGAGGGGATAATATTGAGTGAGTTGCAACAATCAGGTGATTTCATACCTGTAAGTCAACTAGTTTGGATTGAGGATCTCGTAACGTTTGAGACTCAGTTTGAACAAATGAGGAAAACTCTTGATGAGCTTCGCCAAGGTGTCAGGACCAACTTGGCACCACTTGAAAGCTACGAATCAACAAATTCGAACAAGAAGGCACAATCCGACATCTCTCTAGCTCTTGGACAAATCGCAAAGACATTGGACCAATTTACAGACTTACCAGGGATAAAATCTCTCAATGTACAAATTGAAAAGATATTCAAGGTTATCAACTCTCCCAAACTTCCAAAGCCAGAAGCTGAGCAATTAGCAAAAGAAGTGGAAGAAAACTGCCAAAAAGTAATGAATGAGGACGTCAATACATTTAAAGAGAAGATTGCTAGATTGAAAGCACTTGAGAGCTCAACGAAAAGTCGAAGAATATTTAAAAAGCTGAGAAATTATCCTTTATCATCAAACGATGAGAGAAAACCAATCGTTTGAGAAAGCAGAGCTGACGAAAACTAAGAATTCTGATCCTATTAGAGCTCTTGAGAGTAATTATTTGAGAGAATTTATGTTATGTTGCGTTAAGTGGTTTTGTTGACACGCAGACTCAAATGAAATCAATTTATCTTCCAAACTAAGATACTTAGATTGATTGGAGACTGAATATAATTTATGGTTAACACAGTGGCCAATGCATTTCTCTCAAAATATCGTAATTATTCTTGATAGCAAATCTGATGAAAAAGAATTACAGCCCTGACAAGATAAAGGCTTAAATGACCAAGTTCATCTCTGTGTATCTAATTATAATGAGAGCAAAGCATTCAAGCATAGAGTAATCGAATAAATTAGCAATGTTTTGGTCATAACTTTGGTGATTTTCTGCATTGATTGGAGAAGACCTGCTCTACGGATGGTCACGTCTTTTGAAAGGACCCCTACTGTTTGAGGTCTTACTTGAGAATTCGTATTCAAATGATTCATTTATATGATCTTGCTGAAAGTATACTCTTCGACAATAACACCAGCCATCGGTATCACCCAATACTTGACAAAAGCCATTTTTCAAATTTATATAGTGACCTTCTCAAACTAATCATATATACCATTCTTTACAGTAAAGCAAGTCGGAGGTGGCCTTTTTACGTTCAAATTCAATTAGAACGCTAACTATTCATGAGGCTGATCGATTTTGATTAGAAATGACCTTTTTATTGCTCAAAAAGCCTTAGATTTAAGTAGTTTTAAGAGGAAAAGAAATGCTGGGTTTATTATTGTGCTATTCTATGAAAATATTCTTTTGATGGGGTATCACTCACCAAGTTACGCGCAAATACTCATTCTTCGGATATATGGTGAGAAATAATCATGAAAAGCAAAAAGGACAAGCTCAATCAAAAAATCTTATAAATGATCATTTGATAGATCGAAACCAATTGTCTTGGCGTTGGCAAGTTTTTGATACGAAATGTCTGTCAGCTTCTGTCCATTTGCAGCTGCAAGTTTCTGATACGTAGCGTCTGAAAACGTTCTTTTCTCTGGATGATTTTCTTTTGATTCTTCTTCAATCTCAATGTCAGGTTTTTTTGGAGCATCCTCCATGAGGTCATACATTGAGAGTCCTGCTCCAGAAACTTGGGATTGATTTGAGCATTTCTCTCGAGTCACCCTATGTATCCATGCATATAAACCATATAAGAGAGCATTCAGAAATCCCTGAAGGCAAAAAACGAAACGGAAAACAGACTCAGAGAGAGTACTGGAAAAACCAATACGAGCAGCAAAAAAATAAGGTAAAGGAAGGATCATAACTAGTGGGTAAAAGAATATCATGCAAGACACTGAACTTCCTCGTTTCCTCAGACTTTGAATTATTCCGAGATAATACCTTAAGGTTATCAGGAAGCATGCTAATATCATCGTTGGGATCCAATACGAATAGAAACTGTTAAAAAGGAAATCGTCAAGTCCGCTGGACAGAATTACACGGGTAAAGAGGAAAATAATTCCATGAGACACTCCAAACACATAGCTTGCTTTTGGGTAGATTTTCAGCCAACGGTCTTCGAATGTCCCTAATTCCTGATGATAGTCAATGTGGGCTAGAAAGCAAACCCACAACTGAGACGTGACCAAGCCAAAGCAGTAGAAGAAGCCGACTAATATGGCATTTTTCACAAAATTCTCGTTCCATGCTGCTGCGATAAATAACACGAGGTTTGCTGCAATGAAATGAATTTTCATCATTCCAAAGGGGTGCTTCCGAGATTCTTTCCAAGAAATAACGAGGTTAATTGCTAATCCAGCTATTGACAGAGAGAGAGGCAGCCAGAAAGGGGATAAACTGTTGCATAAGTTGCTCACTTGAGAGAGATAATATCCTTGTGAACAAGTATTACAAGAAGTTCCGCTAGAACACACGTTACAGTCAGAAGGACAACTAATGCAATATCCTTCAGATTGGAAAGTAGCAAGTGGACAAGTATTATAGCATTGATTATCCCCTTTAGAAAGATAATATCCTGATGTACACGTAGTGCAGACAGTTTCACTCGAACACACGTTACAATGTGAAGGACAAGCAATGCAATATTGTCCATTTTGCAGAGTTCCAATGGGACAAGAAGTATAACATTGGTTATCTACTTTTGAAAGATAATATCCCGACGTACATGTTGTGCAGGTAGTTCCACTTGAGCATGTGTTGCAGTTTGAGGGACAAGTACTGCAATATTGTCCATTTTGATACGTACCAGTAGGACAGGAATTGTAGCATTGGTTATCTACTTGAGAAAGGTAATATCCTGGTGCACAGGTAGTGCAGGCAGTTTCGCTAGAGCATATGTTGCAGTGTAACGGACAAGAAGTGCACGTACCATCAATTTTTCTCACAAAATAACCAACTATGCATGTGGTACAAGTATTGGCATTGCTGCAAACAGCGCAATGAGAAGGACAATCATCGCAATATTGACCATCTTGAAAGGTCCCGGTCGGGCAAGGATTGTAGCATTTATTATCCCCTTTCGAAAGATAATATCCTCCTGAACAAACAGTGCAGACAGTCCCACTCGAACACACGTTACAATGTGAAGGACAAGCAATACAATATTGTCCATTTCGTAATGTTCCAATGGGACAAGCAGTATAACATTGGTTATCTACTTGCGAGAGATAATATCCTGATGCACACGCAGTGCAAATAGTTTCACTAGAACACGCATTACAATTGGAGGGACAAGCACTACAATACTGTCCATTTGGAAAAGTTTTCGTTGGACAAGGATTGTAGCATTGGTTATCCACTTTGAAGAGGTAATAGCCTGCTACACAAGTAGTACAGACGGTTGAACTTGGACATACCAAGCAATGTGACGGACAAGGTATCGTCGGACAGTCATTGATGTTCCAGACCCATTTTCCAGAACATTTGATTCCGTAGGAAGCTCCTGAAGCGTCCCCGATAAATGCTCTATTCTCGCCTGTGCACCAACCGCAATTGACTGTGCTTCGAATTTTCCCACAATCATTCAAAGCAAGGCATTGGCAATCACGCGTCTCATAAGTCCATTGTCCCTCTTCTTTGGTTGAGGTACATGTAATTCCATCAGAAGGTCCAGTAGATTTCCCAATGAACGCCTTTTTCAAACTAGGACACCAACCACAGTCGGTATCCTCGATAGCTGTGCAGGTTTTAACCGAAAGACACTTAATGTTTTTCTCCCCGAATGTCCATTGCCCGAGGATACTGGATGCGGGGCACACAAGTCCAAAAAGAGGGCCTTTGTCATTTCCAATAAAAGCTTTATTATAAACTGGACACCAGCCGCAACGCACAGTTTTTCGAATATCATCAGGAGTTTTCGCCGAAAGGCACTTGCAATCGCGTATGTCATAGGTCCATTGACCGTCTTCTTTGGTTGATGGGCATGTAATTCCATCAAAAGGACCGTCAGAGTTACCCAAGAACGCTTTTTTTAAGCTCGGACACCAACCACAGTCAGTGTCTACAAGATCTTCACAAGCTTGAGGTGAAAGGCATTTAACATTTCTTGCCTTAGAAATCCATTGCCCAGAGGCACTAGAAGCAGGACACGTGATATCAAGGAAAGGTCCTGTATCATTTCCAATAAAGGCTCTATTGTAGTAAGGACACCAACCACAATTTACTGTGCCTATTATTCCCTCAGGTTTTGTGATTGTGAGACAGGCGCAATCCACGAAGTTCGTAGTCCACTGACCCAAGGATGGATTCGAACTACATGAAGCAGGAGATTGAGGGAGATTGTTATTGTTTGGATCCATAGCGAAGGCTTTCTTTTGACTAGGGCACCACCCGCACTGTGGATAATCTTTAATTTGGGCACAGCTTGTAATTTGACTACAGGCAGCGCATCCTCCGAGGAAAAGCAGAATAATCAACAATATGTTCATTTTTATTTTTAATTTAACTTCCCGAGTAATGTGTTAGAGTTTAAATCAGTTTCAAAGTCTCATCGGGCTCTAGGCGAGGTTTCATCGGGTTTCATCGGGTTTCATCGGGGCTTGATTAGCAATTGCTTGTTTAAGACAAGTCCATGAAAGTTTTGATGAGATAGGTAGTGTTTTAGCTCCCATGCACAAATTTCGCACATGTTTTAAGAATCTAAAATTAGAAAAATTTGATCAATAGAGTGTAGGAACGTTATTTCTCAAAACCTCCACATTTCACAAAAGAGAATTTCCCTCTCTTCACACCACCTATTGAAAACATCTAAATTTTCGGATCATTTTAAGGTCAAGCTACAGAACTCAATAATACTTCATAGTTATTAAATGAGGAATAACTCAGAAAACTGCATTTCTTTGGTTTTTTATCTATGTAAAGACTTAGAGGCATCTACCGTTTTCCTTATTGCATCCCTTCAAGCAGCCACTTGGACACTTAAATTCACAAGTCGATCCCCAATATCCTTTGCCAGTGCAAGCGATGCACGAGCCATAATCCTTGTTACAGTTTCCTCCGTCACAATTTTCAGGACATTTTTTGTCACAGGTAGCTCCCCAATACTTATCAACACAAGCATTGCACACACCATAATCTTGCGAGCATTTCCCTCCAACACAATTGGAAGGGCACTTAAATTCACAAGTAGCTCCCCAATATTTATCGATGCAAGCAGTGCACCCACCATTGGTTTTGCAGTTTCCTCCCGCACAATTAGCAGGACACTTGTAGTCGCAAGTCGATCCCCAATAGTTAGCGATACAAGCACTGCACACACCAGAGTCTTTTGTGCATTTCCCTCCATCACAATTGAGAGGGCACTTAAATTCACAGGTAGCTCCCCAATATTTAGCAACACAAGTATTGCAAGCACCATTATCCTTAGCACAGTTTCCGCCATCACAATTAGCAGGACATCCAAATACACAATTAGATCCCCAATATTTATCTAAACAAGCAGTGCACAAACCATTTCCCTTGTTGCAAGTATAGCCCGAGCAGTAGGACGGGCAATTTTTTTCACAGGAATTTCCCCAGAAACCAAATGGACAGTCTGTATCTGCAAAAATCACTTCAAACGCCGTTGCTGAGGAATTATTGGTAAATTCTCTCAATGTTTCAACTTTTCGGCCCAATGAGAAAGGTCCGCCGCAGCATTGAGAAACAAGAAACGCAATAAAGATGATGAATTTGGGTTGCCAATTGCTCATTTGATGGTTAACTTAATAAAATAAATTTTTTTTCAAAAAGCAGAAATTGTTGAAATGAATGTCGCTGATCCAAAGTAATTGATGTAGACCACAACTTGATTGTTGAGAATTCTCTTTATTTTATACATTCTCATCAAACTTTCATCGCATTCTGCCTAGTTCGAGTTTTGCATTAAATCATGGAGTCCGTAAAATGACAAATAGATAGAAATAATCTATAAGTTAGTCTCTTAGCTCCATAACACAGTCATTTCTTGCTTTAGTTTCCAAACATCTCTTTTATTCTGTTAGGAGAGATGCTCTCTATACAATTGTGTTTTGCATACATTTATTCATGGATATTTTTGACAATTGGAAACAGAAAATCAATTTGACCAGAGTCAACGTGGGTGCCAGCCACTAAGATGAATGATTGCTTTTGAGAAGAGAAAATTCATTCGATTTTTAAGTTTTTCAATTCATAGAAGCTGTTAAAGAATCTCTCATTTCTAGGCAATTACGGCTTTTATTCTACAGCATTTATTTTGAGTTGTTATGTCGAGACTTAGAGGCATGAGCCATAATTCTTATTGCAACCCTTAAGACAGCTACTAGAGCACTTAAATTCACAACGATCTCCCCAGTATTTGTTTTCAACACAAGCCCCACATGTACCGTAAGCTTTGTGGCAGTTTCCTCCAGCACAATTAGGAGGACATTTGAATTCACAGCGATCACCCCAATAATCAGGAATGCAGGCACCACATGTACCGTAAGCATTGTGGCAGCTTCCTCCATCACAATTAAGAGGACATTTGTACCCACATTTTTCTCCCCAGTATCTATCGATGCATACACCACATGTACCATAAGCTTTGTGGCAAATTCCTCCGGCGCAATTAGGAGGGCATTTGAATTCACAAAGCTCTCCCCAATAACCAGGAATGCAGACACCACATGTACCATAAGCTTTGTGGCAGTTTCCTCCTTCACAATTAAGAGGACATTTGTACGCACAGTTCTCTCCCCAGTATCTATCGACGCAAGCGCCACATGTACCATAAGCTTTGTGGCAATTTCCTCCAGCACAATTAAGAGGACATTGAAATTCACAACAATCTCCCCAAAACCTGGCAATGCAACCGCAGGTTCCATAAGCAGAGTGGCAGTTTGTTGAAGTCCAGCAATGAGATGGACAGTATTGTGCACAAGCATCTCCCCAGCGACCGAAAGGACACCCATCTGCAAAATTCACTTCATCTTCTGTTATTGAAAAATTACCAATTGCTTCTTGCGGTGTCTCATCTTGTTGATTCCAGAAAGCACCTGCGCAACATCGAGAAAACAAAAACGCAAAAATAATAACGAAGGCCATCATAAGTTGCAGATTTTTCATTGGGTTGCTTTTTATCTCTTTTAATAATTTTATTCAATTATTAAAAAACAAACACAAAAATGTGAAATTCATCACAATTCTCGGTTAAATCAAAACGCCTGGAATATCTCGATATATATTATGATTATCTTGTTCGACTTCCATCATCTATTTTTCAATTTAAATTTACGAAGCTTTGGATTCACTAAACCACAGTGTGCAAATGAAAATTTGAAAGGAGGAGAAATCTTGTACCATTGTTCTATTGATCTCTTCAGGAGTTGGAATTTGTAAGCCAAGAATGCTAGCCTGTTGTGAAATAGATCATTCTTGCTAGAAGAGATATTTCATCTTTATGAGAATCTGACCATGTGGATAAAATAGAAAAATTTTATGTATTTATACGAGAAACATGTCTGTAAAGCAATAAATAAGGTCTTGATCGACAATTTCCCGAATGAAAAAAATTAAATAAAAATAGCAAAAATGAATTCTTCATTTGTCGCAAGATACACAAGAATGCTCCATTGAAGAATTTCACTCATACAAGCAATAAGCGGAACTACAATCGTTTCTCGAGAGGGTCCATAGTAAATCTAAAACAGATAGAGAAGAAGACATAAACAATTTTTTTTTTTTGTGATCAGAAAATCTTTGGGATAAAATAAACCGTATCTTTCATGTCAGAGCTACTTCTTTCATAACAAGCACTCTGTTATCTTTGTCCTGAGGGTATTGAGCTGATGATGGAAGAGGTTTTTGAATGAAGAAATGTCCCCAAATCAAGAGGCTGAAATCCTAATAAACAGTATTCTTAATCGCTGGAGAAAATCTTCTTCAGAGCGCTAACCTCTACACTGAACATACAACAGTTTTGAGAGTGCATTCGAATCAGAATGTCGAAGTGCGAAATATTGGTTCGATTTTCTGTACCAAGTGATTTTGTCTCTTAGTTCGCCGATTTTGTCTTCTTCATTCAATCAGGCTTGAAAGAATTGTTGTTATATTCTTGTTGATATTGAATCAAAAAAACCAAATTTACAACCAAAGGATGCCATACAATAATTAGCATCATAGTTGCAAACTCAACTCATAATTTTCTGCTTTATTGCATGTTAACCTCTCCATATAGATAGCTTACGACGATATCAGCTTAGGACATAAATAAATACGCAAACCATTCTATGTTCTTGATAGAGAAAGGAATGATATACTCAAGCTCACTTAAGCAATGTTTTGTCAATAACCACTTCAAGGGTACTAACATCTCCATTCCCATCAAAGCTGAGATAGTGTTCAACTTCGGTCTTTGCTAATCCCAATGCCTTCTTCCATTCAATCGTAATAGGAATGAGAAATGTCCCCCACCCTGTGCAACTTATTTCAAACGGAGCTTTTCTTTTTACCACTTTTGGATTCGCGAAAGTTGGATGAAGCATAAATGTAACTTTGGAAATGTATTTTGAAATATCTTCGTTTTTGTTAGCCAGTCTTACATAAGCGCACCAATTATGAGCGTTTCCATCGGCTGTCTCCTCAAGTTCTTCATGATCATTTCCATAGACAATTTTCAGCTTGAAATTTTTCTCATTTTGGTACTTGAGTTCATCAATATACTTCTTCCGTTGTAGAAAACCTTCCTTATTTGAGGCTATGATATCTTCTTGCATCTTCAAATCAATTGTGGGCTTGAACTCAGCCGCAAACTCAGCTCTGCAAAACGGACAAGCTGATTTATAGATTAATACTTCTTCGAGACAGGTAAGGCAAAATTTATGACCACACGGAGTTTTTGATGGTTCAACCATTAAAAAAAGGCAAATACCGCAGTCAAAATCACCAGCAGTGGATTTGCTCGCTGGGTTTTCAATTTCCATGTTCAGCCAATTTCCTGGTTATGTTAATTGCTCAAAATGCAAGCGAGTAATAAAGACTTGATTAGAATATAATAGACTTTAAATTGTTGACAACGGATTATTTAGTGTAGATAATGAAATGATGATGAATTCCTTTAAATCAATTGCAACATCCAAGCGTACACGGAATTAGTTAACGAGGATGAAAAAAATTGCGATTTACATTTTGTTGTTTTGATGGCTAAGATGAGAAGACATTCGATAATTATTATAGAGAGTGTTCAAATCTCACAATTTATTATGCAGCTAACAGAGCTGTTAAACAATGTTAGCGGAAACTCAGACTTTCGCAAAGATAATAAAAAAGATTCAAACAGTTACATGAAATCTCTCATTCTCTCCTATCTCACATATCACTTCCAAAGGAAACCTGCATACAACTTGAACGTTAATCTCTACTTTTTTTGTTAGCAATAACTCCTGACCCGCTCATATTTAAAATCATCTCCTGAATCGCATCGAATTTTTTTTCGACAAGAGCATTGTGCCTAACGATCTCAGATTCCATTGAGCTGATTTTATCTTTTAAGTTAACTTCCAAAGAAATAATTTTGGATTCTAGGTGTGTCACTTCCGATTTTAAGTCCGATTTAAGAGAATTTATTCTATTCGAAAGTTCTTGTATTGTCACTGCAGAGTCTTCAGCCACCTCGTACTTTTGAACAACAAGCAGATAACTTCCTTGTGTATTAACTCCAAAATTATTAATTCTCTTTCCTGTATATTGCTTTTGGCGTTGTCTTTTCGCAAGACGTCTGTTAACGCAGCAAATAAAATTGCAGAAGCGTCTGATCACTCCAGCAATATCCGCAATTTCGACAAGCATTTTAATCTTCTCTTTTAGATCGAATATAGCAGAGTTTTCTTTAACTCTGGCATAGGTTTCTCCCATAATCGAGATAATTAAATTGAGTAGCACAAGAGCTTGTAAAAACGTCACAAGAATAAAAAAAGGGATTGAAACTCCATAGTAAAGATCCGGAGTACCACCATTGTAGATAAGATTATACATCTCCATAAGATCATTTCCAAAATTTCCAGAATCCTGCGAATCATCATTGTATGCTCTTCGGCTTTGAAAGAAAATTACAGCAAATGCGAATGTGTAGACGATAATCACGATCAGAAAACTACTCATGTCTTTTATCACTTCTATCATCATCCGAATAAGACTTCTCAATCGATCGAGAACTCTCAATACAAGGAGAAATTTGGTGAAGAAAAGAACTGCTACCGAAGACACAAAGAAGCTCTGAACGTCCGGATTTGCATCAGTCCAAATAAGGAAAGACATGGCAATATCAAGACCAATAAGCGCAATATCAGTGTAATTTGAGAGATCTTTCATATAAGCTGCTAAATCTGATGCTGCCTCAAGGCCTTCGAATATTGCAATAATTCCGACTATAGCATTTATCGGTATCAAGATCTGTTTTGCAGCGCTGTTATGTAGCGTTCTAATCATGGCGAATAGCGTAAATAATCCGATCCCGAAACCATAAAAAGCACTATAAAGCCAGAGGAAATACTTCGAATTCTTCCAGAGCAAATCAACAATATTTTGTGTCGCGGGAGTTAAGAGACCCTCGCTATCGATTTGGTTAAAGATTTTGAGTAATTTTAGAGTCTTAGGGTCTCTAATTCGATAAGAGCAATCGTAAAGGATCAAATCATAATCCAAAGACGACTTTTGCTCTCTGGAATTTACGACATTATCAATGTTCTTCTTGTCGACACTCACACCCTGGAAAAATATGAAATCTTTGGCATTGTTATTGCTGAGCTTTCCGGAAGGTGGTAAAATTTCGTAGTTGAGCAAATATGTTTTTGGATCCTTCAAAAATAACGAATTGAAAGCATTAAGAAAACTGGCGTCTCCGTACCGTTGAAATATTGTTTGAATATTTCTTGATATGCTGCTTATTACTTTATTCCGTTCCAGCGAATTCAAATTTAGTAAGGATGATATATTTTTAAAGAAGTAAGAATAGAATCGGTCAACATCAGTGTTTCTGGGCCCATCGTAACCCAACATGTAGTCAAGCTGTGCTTTATCGTAATTATCGAGAGACAGACATATTTTATTGTTAATAGCAAAATCTAGATGCTCTTGACGCACATTTGGAAGAAGGAATACTATGAAATTCAACACATTCCAGCGCGTTGAAAAGAAGTGAATTCCTTTCAGTAACGTGAGATATTTAGTTGAAGGTGGTCCTGTATCTCCTTGAAATTGGAGTGAGTATTGCTTAGAAATATAATGAACAAGAGGAAGAAAGTCTATCCCCATCGAAATTCTATTTTTCATGTCCCACATTCGAATCGATTTATCATCCGATCCTGAAATTATGCATCTATTGTCTGAAGTAAGCGCTACTGACAATATTGCTTCATCATGAGCATTTTCAAATTGAAAGAGAAATTTCTTTTCAATTATGTCCCACACAGCGATTGTCTTATCGCTAGATCCGGAGACAATATACTTACTATCAGATGAAATTGCTACAGATCCGATCCCATCTTCATGCAGTTTCTCAAATCGGTGAAGAAGTCTCCTTTCTGTAATATCCCAAAGTCCTATCGTGTTATCCTTTGACCCCGATACAATATACTTACTATCGTAAGACACAGCGATAGATTGGATTTCTTCTTCGTGAGCATCCTGAAACCGATAGAAAATTTTCTTTTCTGCTAGATCCCAAACACCGATTGTCTTATCGCTTGAACCTGAGACAATGCGCTTGTTATCTCTTGTAACTGCTACTGATAGAATAGAATCTTCGTGTGCTTTTTCGAAGAGGTGATAGAGTTTCTTTTCTGACAAATCCCACACTCCCATTGAGCTGTCTGCTGAGGCAGACACGATATATTTGCAATCATGGGTTATAGCAATTGAAAATATTGCTCCTTCATGAGCTTTGTTGAATCGATGAAGAAGCTCCCTATCAGGAAGGCTCCAAACTCCAATTGTTTTATCTTCGGAACCCGATACAATGTATTTGCTGTTTGAGGTTACTGCAACTGAAATGACCCATCCATCATGTGCCTGAGTAAACCTGTGAAAAAGCTTTTTTTCTGCGATGTCCCAGATTCCTATTGTTCCATCATAAGATCCTGAAACAATGAACTTATTGTCTGGGGTGACGGCAACAGACTCAACTCCATCTTGATGAGCTCCATCGAATTGATGAAGGAGCTTCGTTTCGATAATATTCCACATTATAATGGTGGCATCCCAAGAGCCGGACGATACAATATACATATTATCCGGAGTCAATGTTATTGATTCAATATCACCATCATGCGCTGCTTCGAATCTATGGAGCAATCTCTTTTTTGCAATATCCCACACTCCAATCGATTTATCTTTAGATCCTGTAACTATGTAATTTTTGTTCCATACCACTGCCAGAGTTAATATTGCTTCGTCGTGTGCCTTGCTAAATTTATGAAAAAGTTTCTTTTCTGCGAAATCCCAGATCGAGATTGTTTTATCTGCCGACCCTGAAACTATATATTTGTTGTCAGAAGTTATACCCACAGTAGTTATGCCTCCACTGTGCTCCTTGTCAAACCGATGGAGAAGCTTCATCCCAAGCATATCCCAGACTCCGATTGTTTTGTCTTCTGATCCAGTGACTAAGAATTTACTATCGGATGTTACAGCCGTGGATGTGATTGCCTCTTCATGCGCTTCTTCAATTCTATAGGAAAGCTTTCTCTCTGCAAAATCCCATAGTCCTATTGATTTATCATATGAGCCAGACACCACAAATTTGCCATTAGGTGTCACGGCTACAGAGGCTATCCAGTCATCGTGTATTTTATCAAAGTAGCAGAAATTACATGCTTGTGAGATGTTCCAAAGCCTGATAGTTCTATCGTGAGACCCTGAGACTATATACTTGCTATCAGGTGTAATTGCAATCGATGATATCGCCTCATCATGGGCTTCTTTGAAACGGTGGAAAATCTTTTTTTCTTTGATGTCCCATATCCCAATGGTTTTGTCATAAGAAGCTGAAACAATATATTTGCTATCAGGCGTTACAGCAACTGACGTTATCCAATCGTCATGAAGTTCTTCAATGCGGCAGAGAAGTCTTTTTGCTGGCCAATCCCATACTCTGATTGTTTTGTCTTCCGAGCCCGATACTATTTGCTTACCATTTGAACTTATTGCTACTGAACTTACTCCTTCGTCATGTGCTTCCTCAAATTGGTAGAGTAGGCTCTTGCCTTCAAGGTCCCACACTCCAATTGTTCTATCTGAGGATCCGGAGACGATTATCCACCTTTTGTTGTACGCCAGAGCGATGGAGAGTATCGCATCATCATGCGCTTCGGTGAATTTATGGGAAAGTGTCTTCTCCGCAAATTCCCAGACTCGAATAGATTTGTCTGCTGATCCTGAAATGATATACTTGTTGTCAAAGGTTAATGCAATTGAAGATATTTCGTCATCGTGTGCATTATGAAATCGAAAAACAAGATTTTTATTAGTGATGTGCCAGATTCCAATTGACTTGTCCGCAGAACCTGAAACAATACACTTACTGTCAGAAGTAATCGCCACTGAAGAGACAGTATTAGTATGAGCGTTATCAAATTTATGAAAGAGTTTCTTCTCGTTCATATCCCATACAACAATCGATTTATCGCAGGATCCTGACACAATGTAGCGAATATCTGGTGTAATTTTGACAGACTCTACTCCTTCATCATGTACTTCTTCAATTTGATAGAGGAGCCTCTTGTCAGCAATGCTCCACACGCGTATCGTTTTGTCTTTCGATCCAGAGACAATAAGTTTGCTATCTGAAGAGATAACTATTGATTTTATCTTGTCACTGTGCGCTTTATGAAACTGATGATAGATTTTCTCCTCTGCGAAATCCCACACACCTATATTTTTGTCCCACGATCCAGCCACAATATATTTGTTGTCAGGAGTAATAGCAATCGAGGACACCTGACCAACTAACCCAATATAGCTATTACTAAACTCAGGATTTAAGAGCTCCAAAGCTTCAGTTTGTCTTTTTTTGAAAGAACCGACGCTATTTGCATGCATATTGATATCTCTCGCTGTTTTATTTATTTTCTTTCAAATTAAAAGTTCATGCCAATAATCATGGTTGTGAAATTATATGTATTTTAGAAAGGTTATTCCAAATCCATGTAGATTCGAAATTGGAAGTAGTTTATTAAGAGAGAGAATTAACTAAATTTTTCATTTCATTTTGCGGGCCAACTTGACCAACTTTAGATATTTCTTGAAGAGAGAGAGAATTATAAAAAGCAGAGCGTGTGCTTATCAAAGCTAATTCTTGTGAGATTAAGCCTTTTGAGTAAAACTGAGATAATATCTTTATGGAAGTCATCAGTGTCTCTGTGTTCAATTGATGTATTTCTTATCTTTCAAGAACTCTGTTGTATGAAGCAAGTACGTTTTGACAAGATTTTATTGTATATATACAAATTCCTTCTATCAGCAGAAAATAAAGGAGTTCACAAATTTATTAGTCCAAGCAGAGATTATCAGCGTAATAAGTCGGAATGCTTGGTTTTTCCTTGGCTTCTTCCAAATCAAGCATGATTTGGGTAGTCACGCCAGTGAGAACCAGCAATGTGTCAATACCTGCATTTATTCCTAACTGTATATCAGTCTCTAGTCGGTCTCCAATCATCAAACATTTCGTTTTATCAATGTTATATTTCTTGCAAGTAACCTCGACTGGATAGGGATTTGGTTTCCCAGCAACAAAAGGCGCTTTTTCGCTACAATGCGCAAGACCTTTGACAATAGTACCTCCTCCTGGCATTTTGTATTTGCCAGCTTTGATGTTTGCGTCCTCATTTGAGGCAACAAAAGCAGCTCCTTTTTGAATGCAAACCGATGCATAGCAATATTTATAGAAGTTGATATTCGATTCAAACCCCGCAACCTATGAGTATTGAGTTCACCATTGAATGAAAAAAAAGAGAGCAATACCACAGCGCCTATATCAGGGTCAGTTTCAAGCTCTTCAAATTGCTTCGGATCCATTTTTATGTCGTCATGCTCTTGAGACCACAGTGTCTGAAAACCGATATCTTTAATTTCTTCATTTATGCCTACGGATCCAAGAACATACACCTTTTTTAGATCTGGATGATTGTTTTTCAGATATAGGGCAGTCAGATAGGAAGAAACGTAGATCTAGTAACTTCATAAGGAGTCTATACTTACTTTCTATTGATACCTGATCAAGATCTAACTTGATGCCGCAGATCGAAGCAAATTTCTCTTTTATAGCCGATCTTGTTTTTGTTGATGCATTAGTGATGATGAAAATTTTCTTGTTTTGACGTTCGAGCTCCTGGAGCGCTTCGATTGCGTATTTAATAGGCTTGGTTTCTTCCCACTTTCATAAAGAGGATAAAGCTTGCTTAAGGATCAAGAGTTTTTACAATCACACCATCGCAATCGAAGAAGAACACATCATATTTAGCTATGAGGTCCTTGAAGTTTTGCTTCGTGCTCGTTTTTGATGTTCTCATCATTTTTTTTACTAATAGAATAAATTTTGTTTTGGCTTATGTACCTCAAGAATCTGCAATAAATCTATTTCGGTATTTTAAAAAGCGGCTGATTTTGATTAAGACGGCAGAAAATGCTCTGAATAATTTGGCTCCTTCATCTTAGTTGCTACTTAGATATATCATCTTAACCTACTGAATAGCAATATTAATCATAACAACTTAGAACACCGCATATCCCTAGAAAAACTATTTAAAAAAACTACTTTTCTATGCAAGTACTTATTTGCTAGATATTGCAAGAGAAATTTGTTTTAGACTCTCAACGACATTTTATTTATGGGTTCCTGTGGAATATGAAGCAATAAGCATTTGTGCGATAAAAGGGAGGATCAATGGATGATATATCCTGAAGCCAATAGGTTTCAAAGATGAACCATTATTCTTTCCTACTCTCTTCTTCTATAAAATAGTACATAAGCAGCGGGAGTTTGTAAGTCATTAGGACTGTGCTTCGTGACTGAGGAATCGTTGAAATCATACCAGCTGTTTCGTTTCATATTTTTACAATAAGCAGTATAGTGGCCTCCGCCCATTCCACCATAGTGATTGGATATCGCAAAAAGATCATAAATAGGCTCCTTGTCAAATTTACCACGAACATATTTTCTCAAGTCAAGACCCTCGATTGGATATTCGATAAGAGACGTAATCTTTGAACTCGAACTTGTGAAGAAAAACGTTCCAATCGAGCTCACTTTGTTTGTCCTGAATCTTTTTAGGTGGATGATGAGAATTTTTGGAGTCATAAACAATTCCATAGTTTTTGTTGCTTGCTTATGGTCTTTGCAGTTCGAACAGTACCAAGTATTGTCCTTGTCAAGCACTTCAGGAGTTATAAACAAATTAAAACAATCATAAATCGAGTAGCTTTTTGGCTGACTCGCAACTTGATTCGTCAAATCAGATTCTTTGCATTTGTTGAGTTTGAAATATTCCAACCTCGTCTGTGAATTTATTGTCAGCTCGATCGTTAATGATTTCTTTTGGCCCAAAGCAAAGAAATCAATAATTTTCCTCGTATCGCTGTAAGGAATGGCAATCCGTGCTGTTTCTCCAGTCTCTTCTTTCATTGTAAAGTAGAGGCTATAGGGCAATAAATCAATGTTCGAGAGAGAAAGAATTTCCTCATATTTTTGCTCTAGGAGATCAATCGAGGCATTCTCAAAAGCAACATCTATCTTTTGTTTTATCTTTTCTTCACTGCTCATAAAATTGACAATGTGAGCTCTCATAATTGTAAAAATTTGGAGATGAAGATGCTTCAACGTCTGCAATCTGTCGACATAGAGCAATCTGCAAAACGATTTAATATCTGATCTGACATTTTCCCGAATTTCTTGATCTATTAAGATCTCAACTCTCAGCAATTTGTTTCGGTCGAAAGACTCCAGAGGCGGGTCCACTTGTGGATTGTGGATTTGATAAACAAATGGAAGTCCAATATTTGCTTTCAGGTTCTTAACGTCCAATCTAGATGTTTCATGCTCTATGATTTTGTGCTCACGAAGAAGTTTGAGCTCAATAGACTCTTGTGGCAGACTGAGAATTTGACTCAGATTTAGGAGAATCTCTGGAACCAAAGCGGTTGGAGGAAGGTTCAGACTGAGTTTCAAATGAGATTGCGTGGTCGAATCTTTGTATATGAAATAGAGTGAGAGGTTTTCAATTTTATAGGTTGGAATTGGGAGTGATAGCGAAGAAAATGGGTCGAAGGTGATTGACACTTTGTTGCAATCAGGGCAAACTAGCTTGGATTTGTATTGCCCATGCATAAGATCAACAATTATAGATCGATTTCTTTTGAGATGATTTTCCCAGCTTTCAGCGGCAAATTCCTGATCTGGTCGGTTATCATGGTCTTTAACTTCAACATATGGTTTATCTTTGACTCTATTTAGATCTTCATGTATGCCATCCAACAAATACGAAAGGAACTCTTGGGTATCTTGTTGATTATAGCCCATAAACTTTGATCAAATAATTAAATAAATCAGAGCGTTCATTGCTGATTGCTTTTTACTTGTGAAGCCACTTGACCGATTATTCTCTTGATATCCCAAGGGGAAATATAGGGTTCTGACCCATACCACAGCTCTTTCAGAAGCTCACCATAAGCAGCTGCTAATCTTCCCCCTATTCTGAGTCAGCAACAACTTCAATGAAGACAAGAGATACCTGTTCCGAGTTTGTTGCTAATGTTCAGGTCTTTGATAAATTCATTAGTAATGAAATAGTTTGTTAGCTCTCCCACATTGCTCAGACATTGGAGACAAGTATTCATGAAACATGTATTTCCAAAGTTCTGCAAACCAACTAGTCCATACCTGGATGTTGGAGTGAATTTGCCCTCTTTTGAGATTTTGAGCTGCTTGTACACTTCATTTTCCTTATTCTGCTCTCCTCGAATTTGGGCACATGTTTCTCTGTGAAGCTTCCTGTGGTTTTTTTGACAGGCTTGATTGCAATATCTTACCTAATTGAATTACAAATTGTCAGAATTATAAACCTTCGATTCTGACTTACTGCTCGGCATTCACAGAGAAGTAAATCTCCCTTTATAGCTCCACAATTTGCGCACTTACTTGAGGCGATTTCTTGATATTCACTCTCTGAAATGAAAGACCATTCGTCGTTCACTTTATATTCGCATATGATAACGTCGTCATCACCAATTTGTGCGTCCTATATAGGTTTTTAGTAGTTATAACTATCATCTAAATTTTGCTTTTAATCTACCTCAAGTATGCTCTTTTCATTCAATTTAGTTGCTTTGATTATCACTCTCCCTTGTGGGTTCTGAATTTTCTGGATAGCTTCATTGTAGTTGTATCTTGGATCGAGTTTCCAGAGTTTGCAGCAAGAAAGATTAACTTTGGGAAAAATCTGAGTGTTAGCTTCATAAATTCTTGCTAATTTTCTTTTCAAATCTTCAACACTTTCCCGCTTGCTGATGAAAAGAGTATTCAACTTGCAATCCAAAAAGTTCTGGCTGAGTGCAATGGTAGGAAGCTGCAATACATTTATCTGTGAGAAAATTAGCACAGTGAGCAAGTTTTTAGGTAAGAACTAATTAATTACCCTCTTTAACCAAAGTTCTACTGCGGTTTCATTGGTTTTGTCGTTCACTCGGATTGTGTACCTCTTGAGATCAATTCCACCATACTTTTCATATAAATAGTTCCACAATCTCTCAGAAACTATTGTGAAATCCTTATTCTCTTGGAGTCCTAGGCGCACTTGATAATTGCAATATTCTTTTGATTTGTCAGGATCAATCAAAAACTCCGTAGGGTCAATTAATTCTGATGAATCGATAGGTCCTGGATGTTCTTTTTCATCATTTCTGCTACCTTTAGTTTCGTCATTTAGAAGATCCAGTTGTTCTCCGCCATTTTCACCAGTAAGCTGATAATATCCAGAAAATTTTTTCCATTTTTCAAACCAACGAGCTGGCAATAAATGTGCACAGCTTCCTTCCTTCTTCAAGTAAGAATTCTCATCGGCACTTTGAAGAATCTGCCAAACTATTTTAGCTTCTTCTGAATTTGCATCACTCTGTGTTTTGCTGCTCTAGAAACGATAAGGGAGGTTAACAAATAATAGAGGGGGAATCATTACGGCTCGATCTGAAATTTTTCTCTGCAATTCGCTCACTTCGTCCCGCACTTTAGAAATCGTTTGGTTAAAACTTTCAAGAGATATTATCCTCTCATCAAGCATTTTCTTGAGAATCTCTTCAACCTTCTCGCTAGCCGTCAGGGCTTGTTCAAGCTCTTGCATCTCACAGCAAATCTTAAATTTTGCATATAATAGATCTAGCTTGTCATGGATGCTATCGGTCAGCTGATATTTTGGGTTCTCAAGTATTTCAAGTGCATGTCCGCAAACGATAGAAGCCTCAGATGTATTCTTCATTAAAAGATCGCATTCAATTTTGAGAAAATATATTTTTGGGTAAGGAGGTGTAATTTCTAGAGCTCTGTGGAGATACTGGGAAGCTTGTTGAATGCGACCATCTTTGAATGAGCATTCTGCCTTCCAATATAAATCAATAGCATCTTCGTAGGCTATTTCGTACAAACTGTTTCCACTCATGGATATTAGCCAGCTTCGAATAAATATTTGATATTGAAAAATCGAAATTAGGTTTGACTGATACGAATTTTCTCACGCAGGCAAATTAGAAAGCACTAATGGAATAACTTCAGTGCATGCAAGGGTCGGTTTCACAAGAGAACCCAACTAATAGCCCAATTTCTTCTAAATATTTCAGTCATCAAATTCAACAATTATAGTAAGGACAAGATGACACGCTAGAGTAGGCTGGCATTCCCATAGTCGCTTTGTCTTTTGATGGACAAGTTTCTTATTCATATTGTGTTATAAGACTTGTGAAATTACCTTTAACATACAGTTGGAAAAACCATACAGTTCAGTCTATCCTTTTCTCTTAATTGTACGAAATATCTCCTGCCTTATTTAACAGAAAATACCACTTCTACCATAATAAAGAATACAAATTCATTTATTTTCGAGAAAATTTTTTCATTCTTCTACTGAGAAACCAATTGAAAGTTTTGCATGATTCATAACCATCAGAAGTCACAATATCCAGCTCGATTGGAATGCAAAGTTCCGTTACTTAAGCATGCTCCCATTTATAGTGTCACCAAAAGTATCAGGCCGAAAGCTCACTCACTTGGATTGGTTTGATATGATTTGGTCATTAATGGCTTGCTCTAGAATCCAAAATATGCACACAACGTAATTTAAGTTGAGTGTGTCAATATACTTCTTATTGATGCTACCTTTCTATCAATCCAAATAACTGGATCACTCAGACCAACAAACAAAACTAATGCACTGCGGGTGACAAGCAGTGGCACATTCGATCAAAGCTCAAAGTTAAATACGATTTGAATGAAACTTTTCACATCATCTCCTATCACCAGTCCTTGATTTTTTGTTTTGTTTGCAAAGAATTTTTCAACGAATATACTATCGAATGTGAGATTTTCAGACTGTAGACAGCAACCTACCTGGCTTTCGTTCCTAACCTTATTAGATTATTTGCTAACATCCGCATGACTCTTTAATTTTCTGGATTTATACTTGATATAATTTATAAAAGAAACTTACCGGAGTTATTTTTTAATCTCAGTCTCATGAACTCAGAAGCTGAAAAGAGAGAATATATCAAGACCAAGGTCAATCCCATTCTTGAACGGTTGGTTGTTGATCTTTTGATCAACAGACCTGATGATGTGGTAAGTATCTTTCAATTTTGTAACATAACGCGATTTTTTTTGTCAGCTCGCATTTATGAAAGAATGGATCGATGTTAAAGGACGTAAATTTAGCTCATTCATTCAACGAACTCACATTTTTTTCTTGAAGCGAAATATGCTGTAGCAGGTTCTCCACATCAGTCACCTGGAAAGAAACACAGAGAAAAGGAACAGAAAGAAGAATCTGAAGATGAAGATGACGATGAAGAGGAGGAGGAAGATGTCCATGAAATGGAACAGAAACTCAAAAAGGTTCAGGCTCGAGGAACAAGAGGTTCTGTGAGTGCTGAAGCTTATGGAATGTTCAATAAGAAGACTGCTTACGTGCCAAAAGTTATTCCGAAGGACGAGAGTCAAATAGAAAGAATTAAAAAGAGACTTGGACAAGCTTTTATGTTCCAAGCGCTTGATGAGAAAGAACAGCGCATTGTACTTGATGCTATGGAAGAAGTTAAATTCAAGTATAATCGAAAATATTCATTGTAAACTAATGATATTGATTGAATAACAAAGACAAGGAGATTATGTGATCCAACAAGGTGAACCAGGTGAAGTTTTGTATGTTGTCGATTCTGGTGCATTGGATTGCTTCAAAAGATTTAAGAAAGATGAAGAACCAAAATACCTCAAAACTTATCAACCAGGCGAATCTTTCGGAGAGCTAGCTTTGCTCTATAATGCTCCAAGAGCAGCAACGATCACAGCTAAGGAAGACTCTGTTTGCTTTTCTTTGGACAGAGAATGCTTCAATGGTATTGTTAAAGAAGCTGCTATCAAAAAAAGAGAGAAATATGAGGACCTCCTACAGAGAATTGATTTATTGTCAGAAATGGATCCTTATGAGAGGTCAAAGATTGCTGACGCACTTAAGCCGGTTAAAGTTAAGGCTGGAGAATATGTGGTCAAAGAAGTATATTTTAACCTCTCATTGTTGCTTGATTAACAAATACATTTTCCCACCATCGAAAACAGGGAGATAGTGGTAATACATTCTATTTTATTGAAGAGGGTCAAGCTGTCGCGACTAAAACACTCAAGAGCGGTATACTGAAAATTATATAATTTGTTTTTCCTCAATATCTTTTTCAATTATAAGGAGGACAACCAGAGGTAGTCTTTGAGTACAAGCCTGGCGATTATTTCGGTGAACTTGCTCTTTTGAAAGATGTTCCTCGCCAAGCTAATGTGATTGCAAAAGTAATGATAAATTATAGTTTAATTTAATTTCTCACATCGACAACTTTAACAGACTGATTTGAGCTTGGTTTACATGGACAGATACAGTTTCAAGAGACTGCTCGGTCCACTTGAGGATCTGCTCAAGAGAAACTTTGGAAAGTACGAGAAGTTTGCGAATCTATAACTACCCGAATCGAACTATCATTGTCATAGAGAATAAATAAAGAGTTAGTTTTCGTCATCGTCTTCTTAATATTGATTATTATTTGATCATATGGAAGCGGGTACGGAATTTCTATAAAGTCATAAAAACGCATATAGCTGAAAAACTTTCGATTAGTGCTTGATTCTAACTTTGTTCACAATATTCTGTGTAGCAAGAGAGTCGGATCGATCATCTAGGTCATTTTGTAGAATCCTGTGGTTCCTTTCTGTTGGTAGAAACCAGCAGTTTGGTCTGGAGAGGAGTCAGGGTTATTAAAATTGCCCATCCTTGCTTTGTTAAGTTTGTTCCATTCTGCTATTTCTGCTAAAAACCTGTTTTGAAAATACAATTCATTAGCTCATTAATCTCGAATGAGAGAAATAATTTTGTACAATTTCGAGTTTAAGATAGTCGTTCCTCCGAGAGAGATATTAACACGGTGGTCTTGACTCATCTGATTGATAAACCGAGCTTCTTCATAAGTGGCGCCTCCAACAATAAAGATGATAACCTCTTCGGGTCTATTATAATATATATGTTTTGAAATGTTCGGGGGAATATCAAAATATACTTTTCATAAAATGAATGCAAGCTAGTCGTCTTGAACTCAGTTTCCTTGAGTTTTCCCTGGAACAGATTTGCAAGTATGTTGACTATATATGGCTGGTGCTGGGTGTAAACATTAGGCACATTTTTCATCTTTACATTATATAAAAGTTATGAGGCTGAAATGAAAAAAAGAAAATTGGATACCACAAGCATATTTTTCATCTTGCTGGTAAATTTTAAAATTGTTGCATCTTTAGTTCCAAATAAGTCTCCGGAACGCTCTTTTTTGCCAGCATAATCCAAGATTTGGCTCACAAATCCAACATACTCATCAGGGATCCCTGAATCCCTGAGCTTTTTCACTAGACTTGAAATGCTTGCCGTATCAGTCTCGTATCTAAGCGCAAAGAGAATGACCAGTCGAAGTTTGTCAACTTTGTCAAAGTTCTTGTTGAGGATCTCATTCACGAGCTAGAGATTTTGGGGTCAATTAAAATTTGTGTACAACTGTAATTTACTCTAAAATGCTCATTTTTGTTGTCTTTGCATGCTATCTCCTGTTCAATCTTAGATATCTCCATTAAGTCACGTTCTTCAACCAATTTTGAGAGCTCACACGTCAAGGTCACGTGTTTTGAAACATTTCCGCCTTTTTGACGGAGTTCTGGAATGGAATCCAGCACTTTCTGCATTTGCTCTGGAATTATGTGAAAAATATTTAGAGATTAGAGAAAGCATCTCAGTTACCTAAAGTCTCAATTTTTTCGTGCTTCTTCTTGTATTCAGAGTATTCATTCAAGGCAAGATTCGTGTTGTTGGCAAGAACTCCAAAATCAGCATACATGTTTTCTCTGAAGAATTTATCATCATGACTAGAAAGAACGAATTCGGATTCTGCATCTTTATCCTTGCCTTTTTGCTTATCTTTTGATAAGTCAACTCTGTTATTAGTTAATCCAATTAATTCATGAACCATGGCCTACAGGATGCAAAATTCAGTGGAAAAATTCGCCAAGAAAATTACTTGATAGGTCCATTGATTCAAGAGCGGTGTAACAGGATCTTCGCGTCTGTCAATGATAATCACAGCTAATTTAGCTTCCTTGTCCCTTTTAAATGATGTTGCATTCTCAGAATATTCTTTCATAAATTCATCCTAGAAGAAGAGTCATTTCCAAGAAATTGAGAGGATAATCACATTAATTTTTTTCGCAAGGTCAGCGCAGACTTCCGAGGTTGCGAGGTATCGAATCATTGGAACTGTTCTTTTTGAATAGATCGCTGCCAGAAGACCAGTTGCCATTCTTTGAAATAGCTTTTCTTCGACTGGATTCCAGAGTTCCTTCGGCATCGCAAAAGCTTTAGTCATAAGAATCAGTTAACGACAGCTGAACAGAATATAATATGTTTTACTCAATGAACGCGGGAAGTTTAATGTGAATAGATCGTCATTGATAGCATAGTAATCCACGAACACTTCCTGGAAAAGTTGTGTGTTAGAACTGAGCTTAGATCAAGAGTATCAGCATACCACGACTTTTTTGATAAGATTATTGGTATCCAGCTCAGCTAATTGCTCAAGATGGGTCTTTAGAAGAGAGTTGCTGAAAACTAGATGGCATCATGATTTGAAACTAGATAAAAGCAGGCATCTCTTACACAGGTTATATTCATTGAACCTCCTTGATTCCAAACTTTTAACTTGATCTACGATTTTGTTAATATTTTCCTCTGTTGGTCGTATGAAGAAGACTGAATTCAAATGCAGCAGTTTTTCTGTGGAGGCTCTGTCAATAACTTCCATGTGATAGACATTCTTCTTGAGGATCTGGGATTGAGATACGATTAACGAGATTATTCCTTCATGATTGAACACATTGGTGATCGATTGTTATGAAGGATCAAATTTACCTTTGGTCTCTTCATCCAAGATTAGGCCCTTCATGCCAGGGACTTCCTCCAACATTCGCTCAAAATAATCTTCGATAATATTGAAGAAGCCGCGAGGATTTCTACCAGGATTCTTTGGTTCCACCATACTTTGAATAATTCTTTAGTTTGTATATCACTCTATATGAAAATTATATGTGTACTTACGAAGGATAATTTGATTTTTTCAAAATCGATTGATATCGTTGCTTTTTATTCACCAATTTATACACGTGAATAGCTATGTTGGATTTTACACTACACCGCAAAACTTCTTATTCATCGATCCGACTTCTTTCATGAAACAATTTTTCAAGTAACTTATCATATTAGAGGCTGATGATAACGTTTTCAATGTGTTAGAGTTTTGCAGAATCCGACGGACGATTGGCAAAGCGGAGAAGCTCAACTTTTAATTCATCTCCTCCCATTCAGGAAGCTAGCTTTGGTTCCTGGATATACCTTTTTCACTTGGTCAAAGATTGAAAATTTTGTCTTCTGGTAATTTGACATTATTTTCTCTGTTGAGTCAAGCAATCTGGATCACCAATGTCGCTATTTAGATACACCAATTTTCCTCGATTATTGTTCTCTTCTTCTTCCTTCTCTCAAAATACGTCAATCTCTTTGGACCCTATCTCGAACACAAAAGACAATACTTCATAATTTTCACCCTAATCACTCAAAACTACTTTGACTCTTACATTCTCTCTGTTGTTGAGCTAGTCATCGATTTACAAAGTATAAGCCTTTGAAAATATTAAAATACTTTCCTTTGTATTTGAAGCAGGACTGAAGTATCTTTATAGATGATTTAAATCCAAAATCTCATGATTGTGTTAGTTCGAACTTAAATGTTTTATCAGTTATTCAGATGAAAGCTGCGATTTTGCTTTTTGTTTGCAGTTCTCCGTTCTAATTCTCTTCACAAAAAGACGATATCAGCTCAGCAGATATGATGAAAGATTCAAATAACTTCTGAACTCTTTAATATGAAGACTAATTAACAATGTGGGTATAAAGGAGATGACACACGTAAAAACTAAACGCCCTATTTCTCTTTGATAGTTTTGCTTTCAACAAATGCTCCTACAAGTGAAGCAACAAGGAATTTCTCGCTGCAGTTGAGAGAGGCTCTATATCTGTGCAATAAAAGAGGGAATAAAATCAGTAAATAGTATTGAATAAAGGATCATTACTCTAGCTCCGCCATTCTCTTGATCAAAAATCCTTTCATTTTAGAAGGAAGATCGGCATTCATCAATTTAATTGTGAGCTCCTTAAGTATAATACCCATGGAGATACCTTTCTCCAATTTGATACTTTGAATGGCTAATAAATCTTTCAGCATTCACAATTCGGGACATGTTTTTACTTCCGAAGGCGATTGGTAAGTCATCGGTATTCAAAGAATCGTATATAGTTTGGATGTCATCTGGATGTACGTTACCGCTTGACTGATAGACAAAATTTCTGTCGATAACTTGTTTGAGTTCATTTGGTCCTTTGCTTTGCTTTCCGAGATTGAGAGACAACGACTGTGATAGAAATATCGTCAGATATGATTATCGTCAAAAGGCTTACCTGCAACATGTTAACAACTTTTCTCATATCTCCATCACAAATCTGAAATACTGCTTCGATTGCACTATTTTCGATTTCCAGTCTAATGAAATACATAATTCAAATAAATCCATACTAGGTGACAAACTGGTTACTTTTCACTTTCACAGATCTCAAGTATTCTTGGCTTTGCATCTTCAAATGAAATATTTTTGAATTTGAAGCGGGTGCATCTTGACTGAAGTGCTGGAATGATTTTGCTCACATAGTTACAGATGAGACAAAATCTTGCATTCTTTGCATATTTTTCGATTACTATAATAATTCAGATAAGTTGTTGGTGAACTGAAAGAAAAAGGATACCTCTTCTCAAAGCAAATTGAGCCGCCGATGTCATAAAATCTGCCTCATCAAGGATAACCAATTTTACTTTAGTAGGGCTTTATGTAATCAGCTTTGAGAAAAAATTGTTGGAATCATACCAATTCAAGGTTTGAGCACTTGCAAAATCTTTAATAGTCTGTCGAACTACTTCAATTCCTCTTTCATCAGAGGCATTCAGCTAATTTATTCAAGATTAATGAGAGGAAAATACAACAAAAACAAACCTCTAGCACCATTGACTTATAAAATTTTCCATACATCTGTCTGGCGCATGCCACAATGGTTGATGTTTTACCTAAACAAATTTGATTAACTCAAGAGCTTCTCTGATCGAAAACAAACCTGTTCCAGGAGGGCCATAGAAAAGTAAATTTGGAAGCTTTTTTTCTTCAATGAATTTCTCAACTATTCACAAAGAAACCTCGATTACATCCTGTTGACGAATGAAATGCTAACTTGTTTCCACGATCGATTTGTGTGAAATTAAGTTGGACAAGCTGCTTGGACGGTACTTTTCTACCCAAGGCATGTTTTCTTTATTCTTTTGGATTTGAGGTTTGGTCACTTCTCCTTTCATCTCAATCTGTCAGTGTTAGATCACTCATTGGACAAGGCTTACTTGTTGTTCCTCTTCAATATCCATTTTAGCTATTGCTTGTGTTTTTCGGCTTTAAAAAATTTTTTTTGCGGGAATATATATGTATATATCCTAGTTGATATTGAATATTTGAGCTCACTGCGAATTTCCCTCTAATTTGTATTTTCAAAAAATGCGCTTTATTAGATAACAATAATAATACTACCTCACTTAATTTATGCTCTCTTATGCATGTTTCTCAGAAAAGAACTCAGGCTTCAATTTTTGAGATATACGTTCTTTTTGTAGCAATGGATTTCTTCAGAATTTCGTTGGTTTGAAGCAATAGAAATTAAATGCAAATCTTCTTCCTTTAGATTTTCATGAGTCTAATTACCAAAAAAATCCCCTTAGAAATTAATGAATGTGTGTGCCTCTTTCTGTTGAATCTACTGCATTGATTTACATTCCTCTCCTTGAAAATACAGAAAATTTCTTTAAGGCAATGACCTTGATGTTGCTCAACCTTCACTTACTTCAACCCAAATGATAAATACTAACAGATTGAAAATTGTACTCTTCTGTTGCATATTAGTGAATATTTCTACTTCTACCTTCGCAATTTATTTCGCTATTAGAAAGTAAACACAACACTTAGTTCTATAGAGTTTTTTGACAAATTTTCTCCCAAGTTAACTTTAGGAAAAAACTACTATTTGTAAGTATTTTTTTCAACTGATCATGATAGCTTGCGATATTATGATGTCAAGACTTTTCCCCTTGATTACTTTACTAATTTTTTGGGGTTTCATTTGATGAAGTTATTTTAGAGGATAATGAATTAATTTTCTTTCTTTCAAGGTTACCTTTAAATTTATTATTGATTGCGAGTAGATGTTTAATCGTTTTCAGAATGGAGACATTTAACCTTAGTAACCTTATGATCAGTACTCAAAGACTACACTTAACCCAAAATGAAAGGGCGAAATTTAACATGCGAATCATTTCAAAACGATGAAGTACCAAATTACCATTTTGAGGAATAAATGAAGGATGCAAACATTACTTTAGATAATACCTGAATGTACATAAAAGTCCGTAAAACACAATAAAATTCAGCAAGCTTTACCATTACAGGTATTTTCAAAGAAAAAGTTATTTTTGGGGTATCTTCAATACCTGTGAAACAAAAACATATCCTTGCTTCAATACCTCGGAAATTACCAAAACAAGTTTACAGATATTCAATCATGCCAAGACGAATCATTACCAACTACTTCAAAATTTCACATTTTTGAAAGCACTCAATTCAAAAATTATTTGGAAAATTATAAATTCGGAAATTGAATTAACTGAAATATTCGAGTGCAACATTCGAGAAGATAAAAGGAAATTATTTCAAAAGTAATTGCACTCAGAAACTTTATTCTCTCTGTTTCGATTTCAAATTTTTTCACACATTGGCCTGCCTCAATACAACTTCTCAGTTCGTTGTTTTTCACACTCACCAAGAGGTTCCTGCTCGAAGCCTTCATGTAAGTACATCGTTAAATATCGTCAAAATCCCTGAGTTAATTGAGAACTCATTTGTGATAACTCCAAATTCTATTTCGAGCCTCTTTGGATTATCTTTAGTTTCTCATGATAATTGAAAATGGAGAAGTGTTCTATTTAGATTAACTATATCATCTTCTTCACCCCGAAATTATAGCATATTAATTCTCTTCTCATTTCGAACTAAAATCATCGCTTCCACTCAATGTAAATTCTTTGTGTAGTCATATTCAGTTGAGTGGGAATTCTAATTGATAATATTTATTTGTTTTTGTTTTTTAAGTAATCAATCTTTAGCGATATTATTGAGTGTTTGGTGAAAGGAAATGCTGTTAGCAAATGTATATTCAAACGACTCTGCAAATCATTAACAGAACAGAATTTCAACTTCTCAGAAATTTCAACAATTTTTAGTAGCGATCAAAATTGTCTGTCAATTATAAGCCCTATTATAAATCGCTTCTTTTTTTACGAATTCAAGAATGATCAATCTGATAAGTTTTACAAATTCTAGTCATTTTTGCAGTAATGGAAAGCAATAGGAATAACGAGGAGTTCATTGCCGCTGAAGAAGACATTTTGTATGATGAGTGGCTATCAATCACGCTACTTTCAAACAGAACTTATGGTAAAATAGAAGAGCCGGATTCTGAAGGACATGATGATAATGAGAGTGATGACGAGGAAAAACCATCGAAGGGATCAGAGAAATGGAGAGGAAAAAGAGGAGAAAGAGAAGGAAAAGGGGGAAGAGGAGGAAAGAAAGGAGGAATTGCGCTAACTCACTTTTTTTCCATCCCATTGAATCTGCCCGAGTTCAAAACGTCTGTTGGGGACTTACAGGTATTCTAGACAACTAAGCATGCATTATAGAGTTTGAAAGGCAATCATCCGTGCATTTCTCAACGAAGAGCAACGAAAACAGTTAAGGGCTCAAAATTTAGATCAGATACACATTACACTAGGGATGCTTCCTCTATCAGAAAGTATTTTTTCGCAGGAAGATTCAGCATTAATATAACTAAGGTGCCAGTAAAGAAGCCTGCAAAGTAATTTTTGACGAGGCCAAAGAAGATATCAAGAAATTGTTTGTGTCAAGCCCTTTGAAGCTTCAAATAGAAGGAGTTTCCGCTTTCTGGGCTAAAAAAAGAACAGGAAATGCAGTTCAAGAGATTGTAAGAGTTTTTCCCTCTTTTAGTTAAAATTACATTGTCTAAAGCCAAAAGTTATCTACTTGAAATTCAAAGAAGATGAACATTTTGAAAGAATTATCGATGCATCAAACATTTTACTGTCGAAATGCGTTGAAAAAGGAGTTTTAAAAAAAGAGCATCTTAGAAGCCTGAAAATCACAAAAGATAAGCTGAATAGATATCGAGTGAGCGAGTTCCATGTCACCGTTTTCAGAGTGAAGGGGTAAATGATTGCTATCGTGAAAACTCTTTATGAATCTCATATAGCTTTAACTTCGATGGTGTTGACATGAAGAAGGAGCTCGAGGCATTCAAGAGCTGGCAGATATCGCCGCTGAGTCCAATAAGTTTAGATATTTCTACCAGGTTCAAAACTGAAGAAAACGGTTTCTATTTGCCATTTGCAAGACTCTTGATTTAATGCAATCATTCATAAGATACATATGAAATATCCATAAGAAGATAAACTTCATCCAGAATTAATACTCCTTTAAGAGAGGAAAAAGTCAAAAGAGTCAGGGTTCGCTCTTATTATTTCATCATCATTTCCTCATCTTAACATTGTTTTGGAGTGTGTAATATCTGAAGGATTTGAGAAGATTTCTTTGTCTTGTTCCGAACGGGCTTTTGTGGTTACTTGTTCAAAGATCTTTTTAACACAGAATTAGCCATAGATTTATAGATTTCACAATAAAAAACTTAAATCAGGGAATCTCTTATGACTGAAAATAAAACCAATTTCGAATACGCTGAAATCCTCTGGGTAATAGTTTCATGACCATAGAAAGGCTTATCGCCTCTGCAGAATCAATTCGATGTAGTAAATAAGAACGAAGCCGAGAAATCGAAGACAATCAATGATATTGCTAAATTTTTTGAAGATCTATTTGGAGCCGAAGAAACCTACTTGAAGAGTCTTGAGAAAGCCGAGAATTCTCTTCGGGGGATCAGCTGCAAAGGGTAAAGCCAGCTATCTTGCTTTTGCTTCACAACTTGCAACGAGTAGAGTCATTTCGCAAGCAGTAACTTATTTGAAATCAATTATGAAGGCAAAAATCGATACATATCGAGTCTTTGTTCAAAATATTAAGAATGAGATCTGCAATCCACTCAAAGATATGATAAAACATCAAACTGTGAACGCTGTACAATTCGCCAAAGAGCATAAAAGGTTGGAGAAGGATTACAAAGTACATTGGGAATCATTGGATAAAGTAACAAAACAGAAAAGAAATATACAGCACCTGAATAATCTACAATGGCAGTTGAAAAAAAGCTATCAAACTTCGTTCAAATTACTTGACCAAATTTACATTGAGAGAGACAGTCTCAATTCCTATAAAGATACAAGTCCTGAGAAAAAGGCGAGTCTTGCTAAAAAGGTGGCGAATATTGAGAAAGAGAGTAAAGAATTCGAACAGAAATACATGAACAAAGTGCAGGAATATAATGACTTTATCAACAAATACCACCGCGAACTTGTAAAATTCATGCATTAAGGCAATCACATAAATACTACCTCTTTTTTTTTCTTCAGTGGAGGATATTCTCTGGGTTTGAAAAGCATGAGATCGATAGAGGGGCGTTTGTCAAGGATGCACTGCTAAAATATCTCAGCTACTCTCATTCTCTTGAAGTCGCACATGTATCTGGTTTAGACATGTGTCTTAAAGTTTCGACCACTTTATCATGCTGATTTCACTCATTTCTCATAAAACAGGCTACAAAGGAACTTGAATTCTATAAGGAAATTGAGCAATTCATGGAAGAGCATAAGAAAGATGCGGTTTAATTTTTCATTTCTAGACCCCGTTTGAGTTAACTTTCTCATCAACAAAGAAACAATTTCATCAAGAAGAAAATTTCCTCAAGTACACGAGCTTTATTCAAACCTCAGTTGAAGATAGACACTTCAAATTCACATCTGATAATGAGGAATGTAAATTTTAATCATCCAAATTTCACCTGATATTGGCTTTTAGCTTGGATTGAACCATTCAGAAAATTTTATTGCAAGCTGATCACAGAAGGTGATCAAAAGTTAAATTTTGAAGTATTAATATTATAACAACAAACAAATTACTGATAATATTAAAGAACCAAAGCGTTGGGGATAAAGAGAGCCAGATCAATTTTGTTTCTCATTTTCTGCATCGTTGTTGGGAGGGAGAAGCTGTAAATGAATTTGAATTCAATTTGGTAAATTCTCATAAAATTGCTTAGAATTAATCAATTTCTCTTATCAGTTTGCAGAATGTGTGAAGATCAAGCAAGTTCGAAAAGCTTGGATGATCGCATTTCAGCAATACCGCGTCGTTGGAAAATTCGTTCTTTCTGAAAATGGATTTATGAATCTGAAGAGAATTCTCGAAACCGTGCTAGAATTAGTAATTTATTATTTTTATGTTTCACCAATTGGCACTGAACAAATAGTGCCTGGAAGAAAAAGAAGCTAATGTTGCGAAGAAAATAATGATAATGTCACTTACCTTTTACAAACCAACGCCAAAGGAGGAAAGTATTAATGGCTTAAGAGAAGAAAAAACTTTTCTACAGACTTCAATTGTCGATCATCCAATTTGGAAAGATCCTGAGTTTTGGGAAAGCGCGATATTGAATTCTATCAACGAAGAAACTGCATTACAAAAGGGCTACAAACTCGAAGAAGGCGAATCAAATGCTGACACAAGTTTAAGACAACGAAATTTAGTCTTTGGACAACTAGCTAATTACAGTCATAACATGGTGCTGTTTAAAATGGAAAAGAGTGAAGTTCGGAATATCATGACTAAGTTCTGCAAACTTTTTTCATTGTCTGATTTTCAGTCAAAGGAGATTTTGGTAATCATGACATCATGTTTGTGCCGACAGATTATAATGCTTTTTTCGTCAGGCTAATATAGACATTTCGGAAAAAGGCAGTCAAGAAAAACAAAAGTTCGAAAAACTGAAAAGACAGATTGAAGAATTGCACTCACAAAAGGTAAGAGGATCATCTACTAAAAGAATACTAAACTTTCTTACAATAAAGGTATTCTCTAATAAGTTAAATAATCAGCCTACAAAAGAAGTCGCTGAACATCCCTTCGAAGAGGAAAAATATTCAGTTATAAACAGAAGTAGATCAAATAAAATTTTTACACAAAAAGGAAAGATTTATCATGCACCCGTTTCAAACACACAAATGAATCAAGAGATTGGAGCTATCGAAAGTCTCAGTGCGAGAAGACGAACGCAAAGCGAAAGAGCAGACATTAAATTTGTTGACGAAGATAGCAAGTCTGACTTACCTTCAGAGTCTGACGGCCCTCCACAAAAAGAAGTTCCGACTTTAAAATCAGTAGCAAATAGTGTCGATAATTAGTTGAAACAATACCAGTTTAAATCAGCTCTTTCTCTCTCTCTTTCACTAAGAGTTACTCGAATAGAAAAGCAAGAATGAGCTCTTGTGGCCAAGTTCGTTTGAACTCAGTCTAGATTTTTATCAAAAATTCTCCCTCCCGTTTCTACATACCGTAATAAAATAAAAAAAAGAGTTACAGACTACTTCTATTCCACATAATTCGAATTTTTTATTGAAGCAAGTTGAGTTTGAGAATCCTCAAAAATACGAAATATCTCTATGTGAATGCTAATTGATCAATGTAGGAAAAGAAAAAAAACTTCATCGTTAAGGAAATCAAATATTCATGAGCACGAGGTTGTAACATGTTAGAGTATAAAAAAGATCGCTCAAAAAGCATGTCTCTTTCCAATATATTCTTGTCTCAAATAGAATGTGAGTGAAAATAATTGCTTTCAGACTTAAAATTCTCTAAGCTATGAAATCATTAAATATCCCAAAATTTGCATATGGATAAATTAAATCTTTTCTGACCCCTCAACTTTACAGAGTAATGAGCGCTAATTTCTGAGCCTACTCTCTATCTGTAAAGAATGATTTATAATTAAATATCAGCAAGTCTTTTAATCCCATATGGCATTTGAATTTAGCGTGACTCTGTCGGAGTCACCCGTATTTGGACAGTATTTTTATTTCGCAAATTTAATAAAGAGATAGAAAACATAAATTCATCAAAATTGCTGTTTCCAAAAGATGCTGGAAAATCCCAATCCTAAAATTTTCAAAACAATTGACAGCCAAGCCAAGTACGACGAGATCAAGAAATTAAAAGACAGTGAATCTACCGGTGCTTCCGAAGAAGGTTTTGATGCTCTAGAAAGTAATGAGATTTTCTTATCATTCATAGCATATTCACATTACTTTTTATTTCAACTCAGTTTTCGAGATGATACGCCATATTACCGACCCTGAGCATCCTTACACACTTGAGCAGCTAAATGTTGTCGCGCTAGAAAACATAACAGTAGACGATAAAGAGAGTAAGATCAAGGTCACTTTCACTCCAACCATTCCTCATTGTTCAATGGCCTCGCTTATCGGACTCACGCTAAGAGTTAAACTTCTACGGTCCTTGCCTGAAAGATTCAAGGTGGGTTTCTCTCTCATTCTTTAGAATTGCTTACAAATTCCACGCATCAGGTTGATATTTTGATTACTCCTGGAAGTCACAACCAAGAAAACGCTTTGAATAAACAGCTCAATGGTAAATTCTAAATGGATCTCTTCAATTAATGTGCTTTATTCATTTGCAGATAAAGAAAGAGTTGCTGCAGCCATGGAAAATGCTCAAATTCTTGATGTGATCAATAAAGGAATCAGAGCTTCAGATTATCTTGATTAAACAGAGTAGTGATTGCTCCGGTACTACTTGCAATTTTACAGATTGTATTGTAGCTCTGTTGGTGTTGTAAATATCAATAGGAAAAATACCAGGGAATGTATGAAGAATTTTTGTATTTCTGTAAATCACCCTATCTGATTCATGGAATACCTTCTGCCATCTCTTCCCAAAAGTAAAATTCTCACAAGTGTGAGATTTATTTAGTCGAATTGTTGATCATTCAGGGTCTAACACAATTATTATTTGCGTTTTAATGTCAGTTTGGAACCAGATGAAACTATTTTCGTTCAGCACCTACCTTCATTAAAGTTCGTTTCGAAAAAAGAGAGAGAAACTTCTTTTTTTTCAACAAATTTAGGTCGGGCTTTATTTGAACATCTTGCTACAAAATTCACTCATATACTTCATTAAAGCCAATACATGCTTCGACTGCTTCAAAGGTTTTTTTTGAGGTTGTCATTTTGCAGCCTTTACTTTAATTCGCAAAGGTACTTGTGTTACTTGGGTTTACTTGTTTGGCACAAACATAAACAGAGTTGAACACCGTATAAAAAGTGTTACAATTACTGTACATCAATTACAGAGAGTTTTATAGTGTTTTCAAAGGCTCGACAATACACCTACAAGCAAGATACTAAATATATCAGAATTGCGAAAATAGTTCAAGAACTGGTGACCTGATTCTTGACATCGAAGAATGCGCTTTCTAGAACTTACGAGCTCTTCTGTAAATTGGCTATAAATAAGCTTGCAATGAAATGGCATAGTTCTGAACCTCGAAATTGTATTCAGTCTCTAGTTTAGAGATCCTCATCACAAGTAGAGGTTCCAGCATGTGGTATTGAATAGAATTATAAGTCAGAGAGCGTAGATCTTTTGAGTTCAGGATAGCTATTGCCGAGATTGTTTACTTCGAAATCTGACCTCGGTAAAGAACTATCACTCTTAATCTCTTCCATTTGGAACATCATCTTCTTCGTTTTGACAAATCTCCCTTGGACTCTCTCTCGTTTGTCTGCTAAATCCTTCCGAACATTGTAACGAACATGTTTCCATCGCCGATTTTTCTTCTTCTCAAGATATTGATTGATCTTCTGCAGCCTCTCTTCTCTGGTCAGAGGTCCAACAAAGCCATTTTCTTTACTGAAGCTACTCTTCATCATGGAGCCAATACTAGTACTGAATTGCTCGATGTCCATCTCTGGAGCAGTATTGAATACATAAGGGTTCATAAAAGCTCCTAGCGTCGAAGAAAATGGAGAATTAAAGAAACTCGTGATGATGCTTGAAGAGAGCTTTTTATCTTGAGGTTTTACTGTTTGATTCCATGATTTCAGCTTATTATCGAGATCTAAATCAAGGTACTTGGAGATTCCAGACATATCGTTTTGGCTGATTTTCAACAATTTCTCCAAAAATTCCCCCTTTTCAGGAGTAGGTTGTGGTCCATCCTCTTGCTCTTCAACTTTAATGTCCGAGTGAGTTTGGACCAGTTTAACCGGTTTCGGAATTTTCAGCGATGGACTCTCTCTGGTAAATTCTGCCGAACTTGTTGGCAAAAATGAGGGTAAAGGTGTGGGTTTAGTAGCATTTCCAGCAATACTGAGGGCAGAAAAACGCTCTTGTAAGGATTCCTGTCGAAATGAAGGGACTGACTCAGATTCAGATCCATCCAAAGAAAGTTTTCTTTTTTTAACAAACCCAGGACCCGTTTGTCTGTGTACCTCTTTGAATGCTGTAGCTGAGTGTGAAAGAGATGCCTGATTATCTTCTCGTTGGTTCATAGAGAAATACTTTTTGCGTAATATAAGTTTGAATAAACTATATATTATTTTAATTGTGGCGATCAAAGCATGGCCTTCTAACAACCTGGCTCTCTCAAGTTTATTCAAATTTACAGGAAACTCTCTAGGTTCAGATAGTTCTCAACCTATTTCATTCTTGTTTACAAACAATGTACAGCTAGGTGAGGGAGAAAATCGTAAGCTATTCTAGGTGAGTATTCTATTTGGAAATAAATATTTGGGAAGTGAAATTATGCTACATTGTTACAATGAATCGTATTGAGCAGGTGCCACACAGTATCTCCTCTCGTTAATACGTCAGTAACGGAAAAATATTATTGTATCGGAGGTTAATTTTTCAAAGCGAGTAAAATATGGAAGGGTTTTTCTCTTCATGTGGGCTTGACCTCTGAATTTTAGCATACTTAGGCAATACTCCGTTTTGTACTCATAGAATTTTTGAAAATAAGATTAGTTAAGCAAATTAAATTGAATTCAATTTTTTTTTTTACTCTACTAAAGAAATGTGAACAAAAACGTTAAGGAAATGATGATACAACAAAATTCTTCTCTAAAATAATTCTGTTAATTTACTTTATCATTAGATGAGCTGGTTTGATTATTAATGTACTCAAAAGTGAGGTTGAAAACTTAGAACGTCAATCACAAGACAAGATTAGTGATTTGCTGCTTTGCTCTTATTTTTGCGAAGAATGAGATTTGCTATGCTCATTTTATTGGTCCACAGAATGAGCCCAAGAAGTGTCATAACATCAGAAGATATCCCCGATGGCAGATAGAACTCCGTAAACAAAGTATTTACACTGCTACTTAAAATTTCTCTGATTTCCTTCGAAATAACGAAGCCTAGATAAAAAATCGCAGAACTAATAAGATAACCCTAAAATCTTCTTCTGTGTTTATCTCAGCGAATGGAGTCATTCTTAACGAAAAATGAAAAAGATTTTCATAGTAATTCTTTTATCAAACGATTAAATGTAATGCATTATTGCAATAAAACCAATCAAACTGAAATGAAAAGTCACTATCAACTGTCTTTCAATATTAGCTCAACAGGCCTTGCCCATAATGATAGGTATAAAGTTTCTTATAATCCAAATCAGTAGGTTTTTTTCATTATTTCGTCAGCAGATTCAAGTTCGCTCGCAAACCCCATTTTTAACATAAAGAGCACTTTCTTTACAAAGAAGAAATCATTAATTAGGAGAAGTAAAAAGAATTGCAGTTACAAGCATTCATTCGGCTTTTTGTTACTTTAACTTTTCAGATCAGCATGTGAAAGTTCCATTTGAATTTATATGTGAAATAAAATTAGTACTCAATAAATATACTATTCACAGTAAACTCTCAAATCTGTCACTTCAGCAAAGTTTTCGAGGAAAGAGACATTAATTTCCACCGTTAATCACCACCGTTAATTCCTACATTGAAGCGATGATTCTTATCTACTACTTTGGTGAAGGATACATTCAGCTCACCGTGAGAGTTAACCAAGTGATTAAGAGTCAAATGTAAGGACTAGAACAGGGTTTGGCTCACTAGAAGACAAAAACGTCGCTTTAGACTTCTAAATCTTGAATGAAATTGAAGATCAAATTGTTTAATAAATCTTCTAATCCTGAGAGATTGCGTGTTAAAATCTGCTTTAATAAAATAAGTTCATATCTATATCTAAATCTTAATAAATGGCACCTACCAAGTGGATCCCTTATCAAACACCAGTCAACCAAGATAACTACGAGACTTATGCTTTGGTCTCTTTAGTTGTTGGCTTCCTCCTAACAATGTGGTTTTTCATGTAATGAAAATAGCACGTTCTTCTTCACTAATTCTAATTCTAATTTTCCATAGTAACCAAATCACATACAAAAAAGAAAACCGAAGCATTTTCACCGAGATCGCGATTGGGTTGGGCTCTTCACTCTTCTTGGCAGCAGGAACTCTCTTTGCATTGTTAGCAGTTGGCATCTATTTGTAAGCTCTATGTTATTTTATTGTCATTCTTGGATGATTGTTGACAATATTCATGGCTCAGTAGAAAAGAAATTCAATCCTTAATAAAGCCAAAATTTTCTTTTAGGAGTTAGAAAGAGGGAGCTCATGAAGTGATAAGTCCATACTTGACCCTTTCATTTCATTTTATTTTCATCATGTGTTGGTTTATTTATCCGACCAAGGGTAATCTAGGTTATCAGAAAGAAAGTGCCTGAAATGAAATTATTCACGCAAGCAAAATCGAGAAAAGTTCGGATAATTTAACTTTGTGAAACTTGAACCTTTTGCTTTTTGACCCTCTTTTGCCAAAGGTTATTTGAAGAACTATGTAGCTTCACGAGATCACAGAGAAATCAACTTCTTTTGCAAGTGTTGGGAAATGCTCTTTATGCGTGTTTAACGAGAGGACAAGAAATCTAAAATGGGGTTGGAGTTGAAAAAGCATGAAGGAGAATTCCGTCATCATTTTTTTTCTGAACTTAAATCTTTATGAAAGTCTAACCTTAATAATAAACATATTCTACTCTGAGAAAGGTTTTTGTTGTAGAGGTAAGCTTAAGAATTCTAGTCACAGAGCTTAGTATGGCTTATAATATCTGTCTGCAGCTGAAGCACCTATAAAATTTGAATCAAAATGAAGGAAGACGTATTTAATTCTTACTTGTGTCACCTGCGCCGCCAGTGGTAGGTTTTGCTTGATTTTGAGGAGCGCCAACATTAGAATAATCTCCTCCAGGATATGCTGAAGGCATCGTTTGTCCTGGGTATCCTCCTGCGTGAGGCCCTGCTTCATAGCCTGGCATGTACCCCTGCATGCCTGTATGACTGTCCATCGGACCTGCTCCATATCCTCCACCAGAGACGCCTCCGTAACCCGAATAACCTTGTGCTGGATACTGTCCCATGTACTGCGGGTTGTAACCTGCTGCTCCACCTAGATTAAATTGTTAGAGTCATTTTACTCTAACAACAAGGAGAAAGGTTAGATATTAGTTGCGAACAAAGTGTGAAAGCAACTGCAATTTTGAGAGGTGTAAGAAAACAAAAATAAAATAGAAAAGTATCCTTGTTTCTCATGGGTTGCTGCGGTAATTAAGTGAACAGCTTTTCCCTGAAGGATTCGTAGCATTTAATAAAAAGGGGCTCAAAAGAATTTGAAAATCAGGTTCTACTTTTCAATTTCGGTCAAAATTACCACCCCAATATCCTCCTGCTCCTCTTTGATCTATGTTTCGACAAAAGTAGTTAAGCTAAAGCTAGCCAAACTAAATCTTAACCATAGTAATCTTGAGGTTGTTGATACCTATGTTTTAGAACGTTAGGTTTTTAGAATAATAAGGTTACGTTCGTAAATAAGCTAACTCAACGGTAAAAGAAAGAGCTATTCCTTATATTTCAATTTCTTTCTCTGGCTGGCGGTAGTGGGATTGATTAAGAGTTGAGCGAGTTTTGTCTAAACTTAAGGAAGTCTGTCAATTAGTCAAATCGTTTCTCAACTCATCTTCACATGTTTTCACTGTATATCAGCTCGCACTCATCGAGTTACAGCCGGGCCAGAGAAGAAAGAAATAACTTAGGGATAGTAGGGAAAGTAATTTTAAAAAAGGGTGCAGAATGAAGGCAAATAAAGACCCGATCTTACCCCGGATACGTCGACTTGCCATAGTAACCGCCATAGCCGCCTTCTGCGCCATATGAAGAGCTAGTATGAGTGTGAGCCTCTGAAAATTACAGGCGAAAGTTCTACTAATAAGGATCGTCTTTGCCGTAACCATATCCACCATATCCAGAAGGAGGGCGTGATTGATCACTGTCTCGTGAATATCTAGATTTTCCTCCAAAACTTCCACTTCCTCCTCGCTTGTCCTTTGCGCCTGTGCCAACTCTTGGGAAAGCCTTCTTACACTCGACCTATTTCGAAAAGATCAGCAGTTAGTCACCCTCTTTTTCAAGCTTACCCATTTCCCTCCAATTTTATTATCCTGATAATTTTCTACGACCTTCTCGACGGCCTCTTCCGTGTCAAACGTAACAAAACCGAACCCTGTTTTATATATTTCGTCCAAAAATTCGAGTCGGGTAGAGTTACCTCTTGACTTTCCAGTTTCCTTGTCAACCATAATAACGGAGTCTTCAATTTTCCCAAATTTCTCAAAATAGCCTCTGAATTCCTCTTCAGTGGTACCTTGAGGAAGTCCGCCAACGAAGACTTTTTTGGTTTTTCCATCTCCTCTATTCTCTTCGTGTGACCCTTCACCACGGCTCTGGTCTCTTGGGATGGCTAGCTTACAGTCCACCTACACGCAACTGTTATTCTAGTCAATTAATCGTCTTTACGGTCTTCCCGTCAAATTTATGTTCTTCTTTCAGAATGCCGTCAATTATGGACGGGTCTTTGAAAGTTACGAATCCAAACCCACGGCTTTTGCCGGTCACCTTATCTTGCATTAGCACACAGTCCGTGACCTCACCAAATTTGGCAAAGTAATTCTGTACATCGCCTGTTCAGCACGAAAAGACAAAAACAAAATCTCATCAAAAAATGATTATGATTGGTTGATTCTTACTTTGAGTTATGCTCGGAGGAATCCCTCCAACAAAGATTTTGCTACGGGATGTACATGATTAACCAAAATCTGATAGAGCAGAATATACCTTGATGAACTATCGGAAGTACTCACCATATTTTACTTACTCTTTTTTCTGAGCTACTGATAGAATAAACTGAGATAAAATACTTTGAAATCTCAAAAATATCAATTTCATCAAATTGAAAGCGTCATTCAAGATAAAAGTGCAAAAAGTTTAAAAAAGTGAGGGAAAGTCAAAACACAAAAACACAAAATTCCTGAAACGGGGAAATAAATCTTGCCAACAGAGCGAAGATCCTTGCCAAGTTCACCTTGAGTTGAAGGCTAAGCAACAAACCCAGGGAACTTAAAGGTCTGACATGAAGAAATCCTCACCTCTTTTCAATTTTGACCCAAACATTGAACGATCGGATATCATAGATTTATTTCTCTTCATTTCAATTTTTTAATGAATTCATAACTCAATTTTATGCTTATTATTCATTTTCTCAGTTTTTCACCCGCTTATATGAAATTTATTATTAATCACCTCTCTAACTCTGAGCGTCTAGTGTTTTAAATGAGGTTTCTGAACGAGGAGCCTATGGTTCTCTTTTTATTTCAAGGTTAAAATAGTATTTTAATCGATGGGAGTTACTTGCTACGAGATTGTAGATAAGTCCAAACATTGCCAAGAACCCAACATAATACACGCTGATAGCAGTGTATTGATAGAGTGAGCTGCTGTGATTTTGGTCGAATAGACGCACATGCGCCACGTCAAGCGTCTTCTTGATGAGCACAGGAGCGATGACCATCTTTACAGTGGTTTAAATAGCAGTAATAATTTCTACTCTTACTTGGAGCATCATGAAGATGAGGAAATTAGACCTCTTTTTCTGATATTTTGTTTGTTTGGGGTTAAGTCTTCCCAACACCAAATCGACACAATCCTAATCGGAGTATTAAAGCACAGAAAAACACAAACAGAATGATACTTGATTGTATCCGTCATAGAAGTTGCCTTTAATAAATCGCTCAATAGAAGCTCTTCCGTCGTCGATCATTCCTTTAAAGGTTCTCTTGCCAAGTCTTTTTATTGAAAGTTAAAATTGCTCTCTTTCGCGGATAGAGAAGGTTACCGAGTAAAGTCTGTTTTTTGAGCATTTGTTCCTGTATAAAGTATGGACATTGCATTTGCGTTATTGGTCCAAGCTTCTCTAAAGATAGTTTCCAAAGTGTCGGGAAGTTTTTCGAAAGGTCCTATCTGCTCAAAATTAATTATCCATTATCAACGAGATAACAAACATTTTCTGAAGATTTGCTGAGTTCTGCGGCTTTCAGGCATCTGTGTAAAACTCTTCTCGCAATAACAGACTGAACAACGTTGGTTCTGTCGAGAGAATCAACACAGTTTGTTCGTACAGTTCCGTATTGCTTGCAGGACACGGAAATCTATTCAAATGAAATATCATAATAAATCGCTTGGGTTAGTTTGAGTGTAATTACGGAGCTGGTGCCTTTGAATGTGGCTTCAGTGTATTTCATATTTTCTAAATCTGTCTCAAATTGAGCAAGCAATTTAGAAAGATTTTCGTATTTCATTCCTCGACACTCATAATGAAAATCGAACCAGATGTATTTTAATTTGGGGTTCTAATATATTTTGAGAATATTTTAGACAGAGGTACATTCCTTTGTATTTACATTTATGGCTTCGACAACTCGTTTATACTCTTCACCAAGTCTCTTTTGAGTTCCTTTTTTGTCAATGAGATTCGCCAGGACAACTGGTCCATAGTGATTAACGGTCTTCTCTAAATGCTTGCGAGCAACATCGACGTTATTTTCTGGAGTAGAAATAATAGCCTTGGGACTCCATTTGAGATTTGCAGTTTGTGTCCACATAAATGGCAAAGATCCTCTGATCTGAATGAACGAATATAACTTCGTTTCTCCTTGCATTTTTCTGTTCAAAACTAAAATTTGCTCAGTCTCTGCAGCGTTGGAAACATTGCCGTCCTATCAAAACATTAGAAAAGCCGTCTTATCTCCTCAGTTTTACAAGATCAGTTCCCCTGCTCACCCATCTCATTCCCGCTCTACTTTTATCTCTTCTTGAAATCAAGATGAACTGGCATTCTTGATTTGAAATGACCAAATCATGAACCTTACAAAATATATGAGTAAAGTGAGGAAAATTTTTCATAAGATACTTCGATATAGCCACTTATGACTGGTAGAACCCAACCAGTGCATCCAGCTTTAATGAAATCTTCAATAATATGGTGATTATAGAAGAAATGATTTCTGGAGTGGTTTCTAACATTAGGTAAGTAAATTTCCCGATGACCAATGGCTAGAGTACTTTGCGAAATTCGTTTCACTTGCGATTTGAATTGTTGTTGTAAGATCGTACTCATACGAGAAGTACATAAATCTTTTTTTGAAGAAATTGTTGAGCATTTCAATGAACGTCTGGTCTTCTGCTGGGATGATGCTGATATACTCTAATGTTATGTTAGAGACCAAATCGTTTTTACTTGATCGAGCTGATGCCGATGTCTTTACTTATTGGGATAATTGTTATTTGTTGCAGCTGAAACAGTTTACGAGACAATATCTGATGAATGCTTAGGACCATTGAAAGAATGAAAAAGATCTTACATCACCAACATGCCCGGCTTGAGTAATCACCAACAAATAGCTCGAAACTGGGAGATGTATGATCCCATAGACTCCAAAGATCTTTAATTTCTATTTGTAAAGAGTTCAGACCTTCAGAAAATATGAAAAGATACCAAGATAGGTTGTTCCTCTCCGAACCACTGTTTTGACGACACTTTTGAATCAATTCTAGATCTGATGTAACAAATCGTATTAGTAGTCAATAGCAATCAATATTTGTTACATGCTAGCAACATCCTTAGCAAGCTCATCTCTCAATATTATTTCTTCGCTGTAAATTTCGAGGAATTTCGTCGTTAGAGGAATTAGACTTTCCACCATGATTTTTTTTGAGGACTCTGGGAAGATGCTTAAAATGATTATATTTAATCTTGCTTTTTAAAGTTGATCAAAGATCTCGCTTGAGTCAGTCGACAGCAGAAACAATAACGTTATATTCGTAGTAAAAAGAGACACATCATGGATTGAAAAAATATCCAAAAGGAGAAATATAGACGTCCAATTATAAATTTAGGTACTCTCCGTGATACAGGTCTTAAAAGCACTCGCGTGACCTTCCTATCGAAAAATTATCTGTTGCAACTAATATCGTCGAGAAATCTCACTCATTCATAGGCAAGATAATAGGAATAAAAGTTCTCTCTATTTTGATACTTCGTTGCAGATACGATTAATTCGTTATTCTTCCTCATGAATTCATAACCAAAATATTGAAATTCCTTCCATTCAATACTATGCTAGTAGGCGAAACTTTCTCAACAGGTTTGCCAATACATAGAAAGAGCGAATGAAAATTGTCATTATTCCATCAATTTGAAAACAGTCTTTGTGTATGGACTTTCCTAACAAATTTTTAGTCTTCGGCCAAGGGTTTCTAAAATCTAAGCAAGATAATTTCAAAAATTAATATTTGAAATATTTAAACACGTTAACACTATGAGTAAGGACCCTTCTTTTTTCAAAGTAACTCTTTTTTAGGTCAACATTCCGACACTGATGACTTTGGATCGACCCAGATAACTCTCGATCCAGCCAACCTTGAAAATTTCATCAACGATACACCAAAGAAAGAAGAGTCCTCAGGTATATAGAATTGTTGATGATTTGAAATTCATTTCGAAAAGCCTCGAAAAAAATGTTTGCAACTCAAAACAATTACGAAGAAGATGTCCAAATCGATGATGAAGATGTCGAAAATGAAAAGTAATACCTCTAACTCTTATAGCCCAAATAATATGAATACATTCCGTTAGCTTACCAGAAGACATCCAGGATATCGAACAAGACGACAGCGAAGATGAGGGAATAGATGATTACAGAATTGGAGGATACCATCCAATACATATCGGGTGTCCAAAGCTATCTCTGCTTATCAATATGCTAATTCTTTTTGTTCAATAGAGAAATTCTACAAGATCGATATGTTGTTATTCAGAAACTAGGATGGGGACACTTCTCGACTGTGTGGCTTTGCAGAGATTTCAAATATGAGACCTATGTAGCTGTTAAATGCCAAAAGAGCGCTTCAAACTATATGGAAGCTGCTTTTGACGAAGTAAAGACTGTGATCATCAAGCAATTCTTAATACTTTGGTCAGGTTGAGATTCTCCAGACAGCAGCAAGATATACCAAGCATCCTGATTGGATAGCTTCTCTCAAAGAATACTATAGAGATGTAATACTGTCAGTTGAAACGGCCATAAACTATTGTCAATTTGTTAATAGGAAAATAGAACAGAATTTGATCAAGATGATTGTCACGTTGTGCAGCTCTTAAATGCGTTTATCTATCAAGGACCTTATGGAAATCATTTTTGTATGGTCTTCGAAATTATGGGAGTAAATCTACTAGAAATTATAAAACGGTACGATTATAAAGGGGTAAAGAAAGCTGAAAATACCTTGTTTTAAAAATCAACTTCTGCTCTTTAGGTGCCGTTAGACCTAGTCAAAAGAATGGCTAAACAGATCTTAATTGGACTTGACTATCTGCATCGCTTTTGTAAAATTATTCATACAGATCTGAAGCCCGAGAACATTCTGCTCTGTCTCTCTCAAGCCGAAATTGTAAGAAGAAAACCGAATCTGTCAAAGCTTACATTTTTCTCTTTAAATCAGACCGATATTGTTGAAAATGGCCAATTGAGTCGCAATAAACAGTACGAAGAGAGAATAAGAAGGTATCAGAAGAAATATGGTATCAAAGTCGACAGCGAGAATGCCGATACAAAGTCATCGGTTGAAGCGACTAAGAAGGAAGGCTCATCCAATAAAAAAGCCAAAACCGGAGACGAAAATCATCATCATCAGGAAGAGCATAAGCATGGAGAACTTAAACAAAGTGAATATCTTTCAATGCATGGAGAAGGATCGACAAAAGAAGTTTTGAAAGAGAAATCCATGAATGGCGGTGATTCGACACAGTAAGAGGTTAGCCATGTTTGTTTTCTTAAACCTACTTGTTAGAGCCAAGAAAGATCTGAAGTTAAGCAAGGACTTCCAACTTAAGATTGTCGATCTTGGAAATGCTTGCTGGACTCATCATCATTTCTCAACAGAGATCCAGACAAGACAATATCGCTCACCAGAAGTAATTTTACTGCTGATTTAAATGGCTTGAGTTCACACCTTTAGGTTATTGTGGGATGTAATTATGATACATCTGCTGATATTTGGAGCGCAGCTTGCACCATCTTCGAAATGCTCACTGGAGATTTTCTCTTCGAACCTAAACAGGGCAAGAATTACGACAAAGATGATGATCACCTTGCACAGGTAAAATTGCTTGCTAGTGTTTTCATCTCTAATCTTTGTCATTGAAGATCATCGAACTGGTCTCCTACCCTCCCAAGAAATTTGCTCTGTCGGGAGTGAATTCAAAGGTAATTTTTTATATTTTGAACATTATGGGAAACTAACTTCCTACAAAATCAGAGATACTTTACGAAGAGAGGCACATTGAAACGAATCAAAAATTTCCATTTCTGGCCTCTGAAAAATGTTCTTCTAGACAAGTACCTTAAAAAGCAAAATGATGGAAGAAGTGATTAACATTAATTTAGGTATCATCTCGTCGAGGAGGAAGCTAAGGCTCTATCTCAGTTTTTACTGCCAATGTTGGCTTACTACCCTTGGAAGAGGGCAACAGCGCAACAGTGCTTGAGAAATCCTTGGATATGGGCGCCATGTAAAGACCCATTCAAACTCACACCACAGCAAATTCAACGAAAGATGGACATGAAAGCGCTCTTGCAGGAGCCAGTCGAGTTCTCCGCTGCAGAAGATATTGAAACAGAAGTCAATGATGCGAGCAGCGAATTCTCAGACCAGGACCTGGACGCATCAGCTCTTTCATTCGATGAAGAACATGATAACTATGGCTATTCCAACACACTCAACAGAAGCTTCAACAAAACTGGCTATATCCCATGGGGAGGAGGAATCCGAGTGGAAGAATTAGACCAAGACCCAAACTGGCAGTTCCATGACGTTGAATAATTTCGATATTAATTTAGATATGTCTCTATTCCTATTCACATTACTATAAAGCTATTCACACAATGTAAGTTTCATTTGAAAGAAAGATATTAACACATCTCTCTCTCTTTCCGCAAAAATTAGTCACGCAAGAACGAAAACTATTTCAGATTTTTCTTATTTCGATGAGTGATACATCGACGAATCCATTAATAATTTTTCGAAACGATATCAGATAGATTATTTCTGTCTCTAAATCACAAAGCAAATAAATTTGTGAACAAAATCACCCCTGATAGAAGGGAAGCCCATGGCTGTTCTGACAAATTTCACAAATTGTCAGTTTTACCTAAGATATCTCAAAAGTTAGTCTCAATAACTAAGTTTCTTAATTATACTCTTTCTCATACGAATGTTTTTTGACTTGGAATGTTAGCCAGAATAAAGATGAGGTTATCCATTCAGTTATCAGTTAAGCTTGTTTTTTAGAGGCTTACTCAAATGATGAAATAGCAACTAATGAAAACATCAAAACATTTTTGTTGTTATTTTGTTCAATATAGGGGAACAAAAGTCAATATGAAAATTTCCCTACGAGCCTCTTATTTTTTGCCTCCTTTCTTCAATTTCTTAAGCTCTTCATCAGCTATTTTCTGCTTCTCTGCAGGAGTCAAATCTTTATCCAGAGCAAGGTAGTTGATTCCTTTTCCAGTGGTGCTGAAGTCTTGTCCATTGTATGATATTTCAACTCTGATTGGATATATCTTATTATATTCGAGGTCTTCAATATCTGGAATAACAACTGCGATTCGTTTATTATTCTTCCAGTAGACTTCTTTGCTTCTAGTTCCCTTGTTCTCGTAGATAAATTGAACAACGATGTCAGGTGACTTGATGAAGTTCTGTCCTTTAAGGTATAAGAAATCTCCTGCTTTCTTGAACAGATTCTTGATCTCATCATCCTCTTGCTGCATTATCTTATTGAGTTCAACTTTCTTCTTCTCAACCTCGGCTTCGTTCTTGCAGTTCGCAAATGGATCCACTTCTGGCTCTTCCCTCATCAGTAAATTCTTTCTGTCTTCTTCCGAAAGTTTCGCATCGAAGTTGGCAGAAATAATCCTTTCGTAGTCAGCATCATAGAAGTAGAACGTGCCGACATCGAACCATTCAATTCCGTTAAGAGTCAAGTAGATGTTCACTCCTTCAGTTTTAACTTCTGCCTCTTGTTCCGGAGTTGGTGAGTTTCCACCGAAGAGCCAGCTCAGTGGAGGCATTTTGAACTCGTAGCATTTCTCGTTCTTGTTCCAATCCAGTCCTCTTAACCTGTCACCAAATCGAGAGACTATCTTTACATTCTTGGTTTCACTGTCAAAGAATCCCGTTCCAATGATCTTCACGGTAGTACCTCCTTCAGAAGGTCCACCATCTGGACTGATTGTCTCAATTTGAATGTCATAGAATCTAAATGAAGAAGGAGATCCACTGAATTGTTGCCCATTGAGTGATATGTCGACGTTAAAGAATAAAGTGTCACTATGAAGATCATTAATTCTTGGGATTGTGCAAATGACTTTTTGCTTGTGGTAGATACCTCTGACACAAATCCAATTTTCTTTTTCGAGCTCTGGAGAGTTAATATTAATGCTCAATGGATTAACTGCCTCCTTTTTCACAAACTTTCTTTGTGTGCTCTTGCCAGTCCCAGGGTCTTGGTCATCCTGATGCTGGTTCTCCGCACCGCCCTCGTAAATAAGCTGCTTTGCTTGGAACCCAATAGTAAAAGTGTCGAGGTTCTCAGCTGTCTTATCATCAATATTAAGATCAATGATCAGCTTGGTTCCTCCATGAACGCTTGCATATCTTGGATTCATCGAGATAGTCTGGATACCCGCAGAGTATACGAAATATTTCTCTTCAGCGGGGATGAAGTTGATGCCATCAAAAGTTAGTTGCACTTCAATTTCTTGAGGCCATATGTTCTCAGTTTCATCTAAGTCGTCAAAGCGAGGCGTAATGCAGTTGATTGCTTCAGAGGTTTGGTTGAACTTACAGGTGGCAGTCCTCTGGAACTTTCCATCTCCATAAACGAATTTCACCATCATTTTATCAGTTTCAGTAAAACCTGTCCCCAGGAGAGATAAGATAGTGCCTCCACTAGAAGGTCCACTCTTTGGCAGCATCGAGATAACTCTGATGGGGGCGAAAAACACTGAAGTTTTGTAGCCACACAGCATTTTCGTGAACTTTCTATTTTCAGTGTAAGTATCGACTCTTCTTGGCGACTCATTAATTCTTTCATCCTTATGTCCAATTGATCCTCCTCCCCAACTCCAGAGCGCCCCGAGCTCATCGATTGCAAAGGACGAGTAATATCCACAAGCAACCTCATAGAACTTTGGAAGGGCATTCCCCAAAATGTCAGAACTGATGAAGGTCGGCTTGTAAACGGTATCCAAATCACCGAACCTGTCCTCAGGTCGCTTTTTGAAGTCGTCTTCGTCGATATTCTTCTTTTTTCTCATTACTCTGCCAATACCAATTTGTCCCTTCACGTTGAAACCCCATCCATAGAGTTCACCATCCTCTGAAAGAGCAATAGTGTGTCCATAGCCAGCTGCAGCTTTTTTAAAACGAACAGGAACTGTTACGTCTCGGTCTGGGCCATTTCCTTCTGCTCTCAAGGTGATTCTGGTGTGGATGATTTCAGTTGTCATTGGTTTTGGAACATTTTGGTAAGTTACAGGCACTTCTGTTGGAAGCTCAACTTTGAGCATCTTACCAAGGCCACATTGTCCGGTTTTCGCTTCTCCCCAAGCATAGAGCTTTCCTTCATTTGTGATAGCAATACTATGGAAAGCTCCGCAGCAGATGTATTTCACAGGGTGGTCGAAGAAAGTTTTTATGTAGCGAGGGGTGGAAGACGTTTGAACAGATTTTGAGATACCCAATTGTCCTTCGAAGCCGCGTCCCCAGGCATACACATCTCCAAGATCAGTTAATGCAAGATTATGGTACTCTCCGCAGGCAACTTGGACAACTTTCTTGTCAGCCAGTGGTTTTAAGATGCGAGGGATTCTTGAGAAGGAAGTTCCTCCAAGTCCAAGAGCTCCAAACTCGCCTATACCGTAGGTGTACAGTTTTCCAGCCTCTGTACGAATAATCAAATGGCGTCGCCCGGATTTTATTTCGCTAATAGAACCTTTATCATCGAATGCGGTGACATATTCAAAAGGATCCTCAATGTTTGGTTGTTCATTTTCATGAGGGCTGTCATTGTCTGGATCCTTTTCGACAGGAAAATTGAAATTTTTCTCGTGAGAGGTGAAGTCAAACTCATCATACTCCGGAGGATGTAGTGATGAGACTATTCCCTCGTTCTCTTCGGTGTCTTGCAGGATGAAAAGCTTATTGAATCCTCCTCCAAGAGATGAGATGTACTTTCCTTTGAAAATGGGAAGGACTTCAAGGCAGCCTTGAGTTTCAGTGCTACACAGAAAAACTTCTCCTTGCTTGTAGTCAAGCAACTGTGTCAGTGGGACAAACCGTTGGCGACTCTTGACTTCATGAAGAGTCCATTGATGGGGCTCTGCCTCATCTATTAAGCCATTTGCAGTGGGAGTCTGATAAATTGGGACGTTTTTTGGGGCTCTGCGTGATCTAGGACGCTCTAATATCTGCTGAGGTGGCTGTTGTTGGGCTTGCTGTTGTTGTTGCTGCATTTATAAGCATGAATAAGCTGAGTTCAAAGGAAACAGCAATATACCTGGCCAATAACGGGTGATTTGGTACTCTCATGTGTCACTTGTTTTAAGTGATCTGTTGGCTGCTTCTTACTGACCTGTATTCCTGATCGATTTGATTCTCGGGATTCGGGTTTCTTGACCCCTTGAATACCTGACCTGTTAGACTCGCGCGATTCGAGACGAGACTGTTCCGTAGATTTCATTTAAAACTTTTTCCTTATTATTTATTAAGTTTCAAATTTCTTATCTACTCTTTCATATAACTGAGGTTCAGAATCAATTTCTTTGGAAAATTTGGAAATGACACTCTTCTTTGAAGAAATAGTTTCCAGATCAGAAATTCAAAAGTTGTGTTCATCTTGGGATATGTTCATTGAATCATTGTCATTTTTATTTTTCTCGAGGCAGCAAACCAAATACATATATATTAAAGAAGAAATTTGGGCTACTTCGAATTAGATCACCCCACTATGTAAAAAGGAAGTGCAGGAAATTGACAACTCTTCATGTTGGTTTGATTGTTTTAAAAATCTTCAGGAATTGTGTTTTTTCATTTATTTGCATTTGGGCTTTCTGCTAAATAATAATACCGGGTATAATATTGTTAAGTCTAAACGGTGAAAAACGCATGGTTAAGCCTATTTTTTCCTTTGTTTTGCTAATAGACATAGAGAGAGAGCAAAAAAGCTGCTTTAACATAATTAAGTTTCTAACAGTAACAATCTGCTGAAAACGTCAAGAAATATCTTTGTGCCAGTATTCGATAAAAATGTTTAATAATTCTGCAAAACAAAGGAATTGAACCTTGATACCTCTTTGGTGTAACTCTCTCAAAATTTTTGTTATCATCCTATTAGAAAATCTGAAAGACAGCACTTATGGCTTTAAAGAATCTTTTCTCTTTGATAATATCACTTCATTCTTCAAATATCTTTATCAACTGCAACAACATGAAAGTAAACAAAGAAACTTAGCAACTACATGAACCTGTTTACTCATTCCTATTCACAAAAAATTATGAACTTTCACCATAAAAATAAAAAAGAACGTCATCTCCCAGATATTACGTGTTATCTCAGCAGCACCCTTGTTCTTTCTTCATTTTTTCATTTTTCTTTGCATTGAGCAGCGTTTGGCTCATTTCAGCGCCCATCTTGATACCGGAAATCTCGTTCGAGGGATCAAGCTCCCCAGTTTCAACTTTTTTCAATATTTCTTCTGCTGTCGAGAAAAATGCCTATGAAATTGTGAATAATTAATTGCATCTGAATATTCGTTCCAAACCTGCTCAACGTTGTGTGCTGTTTTTGCTGAAGTCTCTAAGAACATGAGTTTGTTCTCTTTCGCAAACTTTTCTCCTTCCTCATATGAAACTTCACGCCTATTTTATATCCCCATTAAAGTTACTTCTTAGACCATATAGAATGGATTTGGCATACTCATTGGTAAGGTCGGACTTATTCCCGATAAGAATAATCACCATATTTTCATTTGCATAGTTCTTTGTCTCTTCCAGCCATTTTGTTAAGTTCTCGAAAGTCTCCCTTCGAGAAACATCGTAAACAAGCAAAGCTCCAATAGATCTATCTTGGAGCTTATTTCAAGTTCAGTGAATCGTGTATTACCCTCTATAGTAAGATCTGGTGATCGATCGGAATGACTCTTGACCAGCCTAAGTTATTCATTAGTGCTCGCTTAGATGTCCATAAAGCTGTTTACAGTGTCCCAGATTTGCATTTTGATTGTCTTCCCTCTCATTGTCAGGTTTTTGGATCCAAATTCTACTCCAATCGTAGTATCATGATCACCTTTGAATCTTTTGTCCGTAAATTGAAGCAACAGGCATGATTTCCCAACACCTACTCGAGTTTTTCACCACAGCAGAGAATCCGTACATACCTGAGTCACCAATGATGATATATTTGAACAGGTAGCTATATGAATTCATTTCAGTTGAAAACAAAAATAAACCTTTCTAATTCTTTTATTTTTTGCTAATTAGCAGAATGGATTCAATTACCATATCAACAAAAAAAAACTCGGATAATGTACAAAACATGAGGAAAAACTATGACTCGAACTTTTTGGTCACAGGATTATTAAAAATATTTACATTGTTACTATTGATATGAACAATTTGAATGCCAGCTTGATTACCGTTGGTTCTATTAGCAGCGAGACCTGTCAGCTGAATCTCCTGCGCCTGAGAACCGACCGAAGGAAGAACCACAAAAGAAGAATTGGTACCTTGACTCTCATTTCCCTGCTTAGCATTTGAGTGAGACACGGGAGATTTGTGACGAGTTATTGGCACCAAGATATTCGGAGACGCACGTGGTCGAAGCTGCGGTGCGAATGTATTATTTTGAGAATTCTGATTAATGAGAGTCGAAGGGACGTTGAACCGTGTTTGATAAATCACGGTTTTTCTTATAGATGCTTCGGTTTCAGTGTAGAGAGTCGTATTGACTTTACTCCTCGTCGACGAATCATTGAGAGAGTCGTTATGCAACAAAGAATTATTCGGACTTTGATTTTGGGCTTTCGAACTGCTTTTATTTCTGTGCTTATTCCCTGGTCTAATTTGTCTAGGCTTCTCTTTTTGTCCATTCAACATCGGCGGAAGGATCATATCTCCAGAGTGATTCTGATTCTGATTATTTGTCTTTTGCCATCAAAGAAATCATATTTGAGATTTAGCCAGTTCATTAATGCGAGTATACTTGGATTTTATGTGTGAATGTGGGAGTATTCGGTTTCAATAGTAAACTTGCGGGTTCATTACAATTTAGATGAGCATTATCGAAAATTTTCTGAGGTTCTTTTTCATTTGCAGAATTAGTCGATTCCAAGATTTCGCTTTGTAACATTTCTCATGAAGCAACGAACAGAATTTAATTGTTTACTCGCTTATCAGATCTGGTGTTAGTTTTCCTTTGGTAGCATGTGTTGTAAATTTCATTGCCGGCTGATCCTTTTTATCCTTTGCGTAAAACTGAGAAATAATGAGAACCATAAAATTATCTATGTTACTCTGGATGTTGACATAAACGGATTCGTTTCAAAATTAGTATAAGCTTCTACCTATGGTGTATAAGCTTATATTTGATTCGGCATTTCATTACATTGATATTTAAATGCATCGCAAGTTCACTTGCTGCTTTACTGAACTTTGGCTCAAGGTATTTGCTTTCTTCCATCTGAGTCAGACCTGAATACAGTCTTCCAAAAGTTTCAATCCACTTTTTTTCGTCATGATCCTCTGTGAAATTTAAAAAGTATATGATTCCCGCATGTTTTTAAGAGGCTACCCTTTTTGTCATACCAAATGATCTTCTTTTGAAGCAAATAAATGAGTTTTTCGGCGCTCTGATTGTAATAAGTTTCTTGCTGCCGCGTAGCAAACCCACTATAAACTGACATTCTATCGTTTTATTTCGGACTAAAATGTGAATTTATCTACTTTTATTTAATATTCAAGTAGTTTTTTAATATCCAGAAAGAATAGTTCAACTCTCTCCTTTGATTGGCACTATCCAAAGTGTTCTCTGAAGCCTGAAAAACTGCTTGTATGAGGGGGCTAATCAATTATAGATCAATTTCAAAATGAAAACCATATTCTGAACGTAAAGACTACAATGGCTAATAATTATTTTCTATAATAACTGTAAGGATATGGAAATTGTATTTCACTGATATTGCGATAAATTGAGAGCAAGTGTGCAATTTATTGTTTTGAGCCAAAGGAACTAACAATACACATTCGGGTATTTTATTTTTGTCATAAATTCATTTTAAATAGAACCGGCCGATAGCTCTCAGATATTTTATCTAATAACGAATTATAGTAGTCCTCGCATAATCAATATATCGGAGTAAGTTCTTGTTGCTCTTACAGAAAGAGATTTCTATCAGTCTTATATTCAATGTTTAATTAATGCATCAAATTATATGCCCAATCATTCTTGTTGTTTTGGAAACCATTAATTAGGGCTTTCGGATGTGAATATACTGTTTTCAGATCTCGATCTTCAATTCATTTATTAGGATTGAATTATTCAGCTTAAAAAAGTCTATCTTAAATGAATTAAACTACGTTGCCAAGCTCAAAGTCGTGTTAGGATACAATATTTAAGTGAATTTGAAACAAAAAAGAGAAAGAGTTAACCTTTTAGAAATAAACCCAAAAAATGACCACGAATAATCGAACCGAAGGAGCGAAAACTTTCGAGGATGCTTTGAAGAACGCTGGCATTATCTTAGAGCAACGTTTTTTACATTTTTCCTTCGCCTCATTGGTATATTTCTGAGTTTCCAATACATAGTTGTTCTAAAATGCTTCTGCTTTTTTCAGGGCCACAGAGCCGAAATTAAGCTCGCTGACGGCACCAAGAAGAGTGGGATTTTTTACACTGCCAACATCGGAGAGGGTGGAATGATATTGAAGCACTGTTCTCATGATCAGAATGGACATGGTGAAGATGAGATTTTTAGAAAGGAAGACATCGTGCATGTGCTGATTCCTGATGTTGAAGATCCTCCATTCAAGTCTAAAAAAAGTAATTCAGTCGACTGGTCTCTGCTGTAACTGCGGAACTTTAGAATCGCAGATCAAAACGGATGAAGAAATTTCAAAAAAGAAAAATTTGAGCAATCGTCAACTCGTCAAGTAACCTCTTGATTTCTTCAAATTTAGAGCTACTCAACTAGATGGGACGGCTCAGAGTATGGGACAGGGAATGACGGTGGGTTAGAAGGACCACTCGAGGCAATTGCAAAAAAAGGAGACAAAAATTGGAACCAATTCGATATCAACCAACAGAAGTTCGGTATAAACTCAGTCTACAGTGATGATCATTACACCACCCGCCTGGATATGACCGCTGTGGATAAAGCAACGTTGGAAAAAGCTATTAAATATGAAAATGTCCGAATATTTTCTCATCGTTGATAACTGACTCCTACTACAGGAAATTTTGAATCAAAAAACTGATCTCCGTCATATTGCAGAAGAGAGAGGTATAATAGATATAAAAGACGAGAATGAAGACGAAGAGACGCTCTACTCTGCCGTTATAAGTACACTATGTTCTCAATGGATGTTGTAACATTTGTCTGTTCCCAATAAAAAGAAGAGGCAGTTGATGAGAAAGGAGACAAGAAGAAAAAAGACAAAGCCGAAGAAGCAGCAAATTCGAAATACACAAAGAAAGAAGGAGGAATTCCCAAATTTTTCAATTCAAAGAAAGAAGGGCAGTCCCAAGCTACCCAACCTGGAACTAAAACCGAAGATAAAACTACAGCCAAACCTGCAGAAAAACCAACTACCAGCGCTGATACCAAACGAGATAATAAGCCTGAAACTAAAGAAGACAAACTCCTATCACTAGAAAAATCTCAGTCTGACAGAAAAGAGACTCCGAAAGTTGAAGTAGAAAGAACAAAATCTGAGAATGTAAAGGATCAAGCGACTCCTGCAACAGGAAAAGATGAGAAACAAATTGCTCAGGATGACGCGAAACTCGAAGAAGCCAAAAAAGCTTCTGTATCCTAAATATTTTTTCTACAAAACACTTAAAGCACTATTTCAAAAGAAACTTTCTCAAAGCAAAGAAAGTGAGACATCCAAAGCTCAAGAAGGAGGATTTAAGAGAATTCATCTCGAACCACGTAAACTTGACAAAACCATGTTGAGCGACCTTGCGATTCAAAAGTATTTATTCGTTTCAATCTCAGGCTAATTCTTTTTCTGGCAGATTCAAGATAAAAACGGGTGAAAAAGACCTAGCAAGAGCTTGCGTCACTTTTCAAGAGTATGTGCTCGATAATTGGGAAAAGAAACAACTTGTCTCTTCTCATAATCCAAGCACCTATGATCCGAAATGGGCGGAGCAGAAAATTAAGAACCAGCAAGACACACCGACTGGAAAGGCGCCACTTAAGGTATTACAATCAGTATGAGCGTTGCATTATTTTTGCGATTTGCTAGTCTGGAGCTAAGCCATACACCACACCCCAGACCACTACGACCGCTCCAATAACTAAGCAGCAAGCTTACACTCCTCCATATAATAATATGCAATATCCTATGGACGGCGGTTACACCGGGTATATGCCGCAGCAAAATATGATGTACCCTGGCGGAATGGGTTATTATCCTACTCCCTCTTATCCAATGAACCCTATGGGTATGGGTTACTATCCTCCAATGGATCCGAATATGGGAATGCCCTACGGTCAGAGAGTAACCTAGAACTTACCTGTGAAATAGCATGACTTACTTTTCACAATTTTTATTAGCCTCAAAGCGGATATGGAAGAGGAGGAGGTCCTGGAATGGGAAAAAAACCAAAGTAGACAGGTATTTAGTCAAACTCCAACAAAACTGAGGGGATAGTAAATATTGATAAAGCTTCATTTCTTACAACTAGCATGATTGATTGAGAGTGCATTAAATAGGAGTGTTTGATTTTATTCTATCTTGGTTTCTCATCAAATCTCCTTTTCTAATTATTGTGGAGACTAAATGTTAATGTAGCTTGATCTAGGTTTCACTAAAAATAGGTTCAGTATGACTGCTTCGAGAAGCCCAGTCATTTGGAAAAAGAAACAAATTAGCGATAGAATGAATCAATTATACCCAAGATTTCTTACTCAAAAAACTCTCATAGATTCATGTGGATGTGAAACTTCTATGTTTAGAGAGAAAAAAAAAAGTTAGAAAGAAATTCTTCAGATAACTTCCTTGAAAAAATCCTTCTGAACTTCAGTCGAGAATTTGGTAATTATAAATTTTATTATTCTTAATTATTTCGTCGAGTATCAAAATCCAAAGGTTAATGCAACTCCAACTCTTTCATATTTTCATTCTCTCTCTTTTATTCATATTTGCCAAAGCAACCATTTACAAAGAACACCTAAACTTTGGTGAAAAAGTGTCAGTCAAAAGAAACCAGACTATAAGGTTGGAATTCGCAAGCTCACCATTCAAAAGTTCATTCTTTTGGAATTACACACTCAGCAATGCGTCTGATGCAGAAGCTGAGAACCAATTTTGCCAAGCAAATTCAAGAGAAATGGCTTCTGAGTTATTGTTTAAGTTCCCGACTCCGAGAAGCAACGAAGCCTATGGAAAAGCTGCGTTTTTCGAACATCCTAACGAAACATTGATCTTCCTGTCTGATATTGCTCATCACAATCTTAATTTAGTCACATTCAAAGAAGACAGCAATGATCCAACTATCGGTGAGGTTAGATTTACTAACAGCACTGATCCAACCAAGAGCGACTTTCAGTACGAATTATCGAAGGTCAAATCACACCACTTGTTGAAGATTGACAATGATAAGCTTCTGTTGAGTGTTAATTCGCAGGTCAAAGTTTTTAAAGTAACGCCCACCGAGCGAATGCAGCAGATGATTTGGGGTACCCTCAATACAAAATACCCCACTGCAATCATTTCTCACAAGGAATATCTGTACGTTGCTTCAGACAAAATAGAAGTCTACTTGCTAGCCGATTCAACTCTCAGGTTAGTAAGTACCATCAGTCCGGAAGATTTTCCTTTTTCTCCAAAAGAATTTAATGTGGCAAGCCTCGCCGTCGATCTAGCTCGGCAAATTCTTTTTGTAGCAGAAATAACTAATGGAATCTATCTCATTGACCTGTCAAAAAATCTCACAAAACCACACCATATTACCCAGATGAAAAGTTCGATGTCATTTGCCAATGCAAAAAGAATGATATTGAGTGAGGTGGGGATATTGCTCGTAGAACTTGGCGAAGATTCTGGTCACAGCACAATCTATGAATTAGCTCCAGACGATCCTGAAATTCTGAATGCTGAGTTCAAAGTGCTCAGAAAGCATGGAGATCTTCCGAATATAAACTACATTACCAGCGACGAGAATTTGGGATTTGTAACTTTCACTAATCTCGTCCTAGTATTTATGCTTGGAATTCCGGAGCCTGAAAATGTAGAAATGGAAGCAATGGCCCAACAAATTTCTCACTATAATGTTCAATTTGCCATGCCGTACCATTTTTCAGGTGGCACTTATTTGTTTAGCGCATCAAAAAATCAATTCGAAATCCATGAGATATCTTATAGACAACCAAGTATGAGTTGCTCTCCGCCAGCAGACATACCAACACAAACATACAAGATGGAAGGCATGATCTATTCGTTAGATTGCCAAGCAAAGAGTAATAATACTGACAATAGTCTTTTCTCATATTGCGAGACACAAACTTTGATACCTGTGGAAGTATGGGATGACCCACTAATAAGCACACCAATGGACTTTTCTAATATTATGATCGGAGTGGCAATTGGGATATTTGTATTTGTATTTCTTTTAGGATTTTGTGTCTATTACTACTGTAAGGCAAAGAAGTACCAGCGTCTCTTCGACCAAGACAGTGCTCGGGTTAAGAAGACTCAAAACGAAATGGAAAGCTTTTCGATCTAATCATCAAGATCGGACTCACCAGCACTGTAATAAGCGTTTGATAATATTTACATGAGCTTTTTTCATATTGTTGCAATTCTTGTTCAAAATCGCCTCTACAAGTTATTGATATGCATCTGTTAAACTACACTAAAGTTGTTGATTTGTTCGGAGCGGACTGAAGAGAAAAATTATTCATTCGATGTTATTAATGTCTGTGTATTCATTAGTCATAAAATCTTATGTATCAATTTTTACGTTGACACTAATATTTAGCAAACAATCCTTTAAGTTGCTCAGAAAACATCAAAAATAGAATTGAATGTGGAGCAAGCCTACCCCACACTGCTGTGAAACCCTTGTAGAGGCCAAGAGGCCCTTCAATTTTTACGATCTTTATCATACAATCGATTGGACCTTTATATAACTCTCCACTACCTGCATTGCTATACTTTTGGTTGTAGAGTCGGGTGCTCACCACGTCAAAAGGACTCATAACCAACGAGGCTGAAGCAGTAGCTACCAGGCTTGAAGCTAAGTAAACGAATTGGTCATCTTTCAGTCCTAAGTTGTCTGTAGCAAAGTGCTTGCACATGTCATAGGTACTGAGCTGAGCCCCTCCTGCCATGGCTGTTCTTAACCCAAATGCAAGTGCTCCGTGATAGAGTCCTTTAAATCCTTCAGCTCCGTAGATAAGAGTTAATGCTTCCCAGATGCCTTTGTAATTATACTTATATCTCTCAGCAGCAAAACTATTGGACTGCTGTCGGGTTTTTATCAACTGAAATGGTGAAGCAACGACTCCGCCTGTGAACCCACTAAACAATCCTGTGAAGAGGTTCAGAATGGCGCTCTTTTGGTACTTTTCAGGACGATATCTCTTAGAGCTCTCATAGATTCCGAGTCTGAGACCATTCATAATAACTTGGAAAACATATGCAGTGATTAGCCCTTTCTGCAGACCAGCAACCCCTTCATGAGTGTATGTCTTGACAACAGTGTCGATTACTCCGTTAAAGACTTTTTTATATTCTCCAGCTCTGCGGAGTTCTCCTTGAAGTTGGAGTCGAGTCTTTGCGCAATCCATTGGATTGCTCACGGTCACAGCCCCACAACCGGCAATAGCGCCAATCACGAAGTTTTTCATGATACTCTCTTCTTTTGACAGCATTTTTTGTTTTTGAGAAGGCCAGACTCCCTAATCTATAAAAAAAATTTTAATTTTTAGTCCTTAGAAGTAGCATTTTGGCTATATAATGGCTCAATGGTCGAAAAAAAATACCAGGCTAATTTCTTGCCTTTTATTGTGCAAGAAGAGACTAGCGGAGACTGCGTCTAACCAAGACGTTGTTGCGCCGGTTTCTCGACCTAACTGCGTGTATATTTTTCACACCTGAGAAATGATTGAAATGTTGTCCTCGGACTAATGTAGAAAACCTAAAAGCTTTCTCGTAAGTTCATCTTTCCACAAGCTTCTGGTCCCAAAATATTCTGAACAAAACTCACATATGGCCTGCTAAGGCTGCTTTTATTAAAACCGTTCAATGGTCCACTTGCTAAGACGATTTGGTTTGAAGAAGATCATTTCCTTGAAATTCCACGATTTAAGTATGATACAAGGATATAAGAGAACTGACACTTACAATTTATAAATCATAAAGAGGGGATTGACTGTTCGGCACTCGCACTGAAAATAAAAACCTCATAAAGTGAAGATAATTGCGGTTTCTCCTTCTTTTTTTTTTCTCCTCTTAATAAAGCATCACATCAACAAAGAACGTGAAGATCGAAGTTCAAACAGATAAATGATAATCTTCCCGACAAAAGGAAGCTTTGGAAATTGGCAGTCGAGCAGAGGATCAAGGATCTTATTTCTTAACATTTCGGTATAGAATGGCCTCTGAAGCAGGTAGTTAATCAAAATATCTTTATTCATTTTCTTAAACTCTTGAAGTTCGAACAAACTTGTGAATTTGATTCTCGATTGTTCCAGCAGCAGCAGTCGGATGATATCAATCATTATAGAGATAAAATATGGCTTATAAGACCTCTGGCTAAAATAGAGCTGAGAAAAGCAATAAACAACTGGTCTGATAAGATGTAATAGCATAGCAATCTGGTTGGCAACAATTCTTTTTTCACAAATCTCGCTCTCTTCTTCGATGCTGACTGGAAGCTTACCAATTAACCCAAAATATTTATCATTCCGTTTAAGTCGGTCCCTAAATCCACGATTATAACCAGAAAACCCCTTAGCATCACGAATTCTCTCCAATAGGTCCTTCATTCTCTTCTTGAGATTTTGTGCTTCTTGCTGAGTGAGAGTCACTTTCGTCTGTGCGTACGTAAAAATATTTCATATTTGCTCTTCCTCTTCAATCTTGATATTCGTGGGTGTATCAGAGAGATACAATTTCGATTTGGAGATGTAATATTTTTTAAATTTATAGAACAAGAGCCCAAGTTCAAATGCACTCAGACATTCTAACAGAAAATTTGGTCCGAGGTTATTCGTGATATAAGACGCGCTTATCTGTTCAAAAAAGCACTCTGCTTTGGAAAGGTGACTAATGACAGAACCTAGCTTGTTTACTTCTTAGTGATGGAATCTCATATTCTCGATCTTTATCTAGTTGAAATTTAATTCAGCTTCAATATTTCATTCTTTAATATTATTTCGAAATCTTCTGATGAATATTCTTTAAGATTTTTTGTTTTTTTTGTATAATTAAAGTTACTTACGATCAACTGAATACAATTCTTTTGAGTTCTGCTCTCATTGGCAGTAACACTAAGAAAATTTTGGCTGAAGGGAAGGAATTTAGTTTTCTACTAATAATAATAAAATCGAATCCAAGGCTAAAGCTTTACACTTTCAAATATATTATGAATGAAATTATTCACAGAAAGAGAGTCTCAAAAAATGAAATTAATCCGAATTTGATCGGATATTAGTCCGACTACTTTTTATTTATCCAAAATTGAATAAATTCAAATTTTCAATATTTTGTAAACAAATGAGACCTTCATCTCAACAATCCAAGAAAAATCTTACAAAAGCTTCAGATCCTCAAGAGCTACTCTGTGAATCTCTAAGAGTCAAGTATGAGGAGGCTCAGAGAAGCCATACGCAACTAAAATCAAAATATCTTCACTTAGCTGATGCCCTTCGCAATGGTCTCTCGATTGTTAAAGCCAAGCATATCCCTGAATTCCAAAAGCATAAAGAACCTGAACCAGTCAACAAAAAATTAGAGAAATGTTTAGATCAACTTGAGCAGTCTGTCCAAGAAAAGATTTCTCAAGCCGAATCGATCCTCACACAAAAACCAGTCCTTGAAGAGACAAAAAAGGCAGCTCCTTCCGTTACAAAATCGCATTCGAAGGATACTTCCACAACACAAACTGCGGGCAAACCTTCGAGTCAGCTTTCTGCTCGTTCCAAGTTGCCAACATCCACATCGGTGAGCAGCACTAAATCGACAAATATAACCTCGGTCCAAAATTATCATTATAAAGAGAAGAAGGCGCCTGCTCAAGAAATTTCCAAACGTAATTCGAGTCTCTCTGGGAAGCAAGCAGGACTTTCAACATCGAAACTCCCACAGCCCGTGACTGTAAAAAATGACAAATTGTCGAACGAAGTAGGCAAAGCTCCGAATTTGAAATCACAAGGAGAGACTGGCACTAACTCACAAACAGCAACAAATGCTCTCCAGACTAAACAAAATTCACAAATAAATGCCGGAGCTCAGCAGCCGAATCAACTGAACGAGCGGCAAGGCGCGAATGATGATCAAAATTCTAGCCAGAATCTAATAGTGTTTGCTAAATTTGAAGGGGCCTTGCAATCAAAATCTGAAGGCGAAAAGAGCCATAATTTAATTTCTATTTATGCAAAACTCAAATCGAACCTTCGCTCCCAAGAAAATGAACTGAAGAACTCTGTACAATACTACAAAGCAAATGAAAAGAAGAAACGCAATGCAGTGATTTCACGCATGCAAAAGCACTCACTCGTCATGAAATCGACATGGATTGCTGAGGAGAGAAACAAAGCTAAGAACAAATCAACAGCAAAAGATGAGAGTGAAGAAGAAATCGAAGAAAAGGCGTTAATCAGGGCATCCTTACGCGACCTTCGTTTCGAGTCGGAAGCAGTAGCACTTATCAAACCTATTTCGAAAATCGTAGATTTAATGAGCCGATCCATTAACTCTTTTAACACCGAATGGATTGATCTTAACCAGTCAAAAGAATACTACGAAAAGCTGTTTAGCTCCGATCCTGAGCTTTACCTCAAAAAAACCTTCAGTGTCTGGTTCTATCTGAATTTCTTGGAGGGAGGGTTTGGTATGGTTAGGAAGCAACTAGAAAATATTCTTTCAGAAGAAGGGTACCGAACAGGCTTGAAAGCAATTGCAAAATTTACAGACTCAATCATGCCTTCATCACTTGCGCTTCCTTCAACAGAGACCCACCAGGTCACGATGAAGCAAGAGTTTATTTATTCAGATCCAAGTGCTCCGACGAAGTTGTACTCTAAGAAAGAAGAGTTTTTGTTGCCTAAAGGCTGCAATTTAAAAATTAAACTCAGAGTACAGAGCTTGCTTGATCGATGGAGCTTCGTTGATTTTCGAAACTGCTTACTCAATCTCTTCTGTTCGGAGTTGGATGCGCTAAATAAAGAAATGTCCTATAAAAATTCTCATGATGCGAAGCAGACGTTGTATAAACTCAGGATGATAGCATCAATCTTGAATAAATCAAAAAATTTCCCACGTTTTTGCATAAAATCTGAAGCTGTACTCGGATAGAATAACAACAATATTTGGTCATTGTTTTTTCGATCTAGAAGGTTACTTTGTAGCTCATTCTGTGTTTGTTTTTATGAATTGGTATCTAGCTCAGATAGTGTATTCAGTTAAAATTTCAAGAAAAATATTTTCTCTCATTCAATGCATTCTGTTTATTAGCAAACTCGGATACTATTATTCTTGCCATTTCACAGGTGAAACAAAAGTCTGAGAGGTAAGAGATTTCCTCGATTTTGGATATTAAAATTTCGGTTTCTTTTATAAGTGAGTAAGTTGGTGAAGTTTATCGCGTGCAGAGTCATGAATATTTCGAAATCAAAAACTTGCAGACTTCGAAGATAGAAATCGTTATAGATGATCAGTACTATTCCTTCTTTTATTGTTGTTTATGTTATTTTAATTAGTATTCTCAAATTATTAAAATAAATGCACGTTCTTCTAGAGGTCTCAGAAAAACATTCTCAAAGCTGTCACTTGTTTGATTGTATTTATATTTTCCATCCCAACTAAATTTCTTTTGAAGCATTTGCTGCTTCTCCTGAACCGTGTCCAGCGTAACCTCTAATACTTTCTGAACTTTGATCTTATCGTAGGACTCACTCAATAGTTCTTTAAGGGCGTAGCATACTCCACTTTCCTTACTCCAAAATTTGAGTGTCACATTCTTATCTTCCAGAATGTTGTGGAGCCTAATCAAAATTTGATTATCTTCATACGGCCTGACATACAATTTGACGTAATTGATATCAGTCATTTCTTGATCTCTTGGTTGTTTAGTCCTTAAAATTTTATCTTCAGCTGCTTTGGCTAAGTATACAAGCGGTTGCGTGTCGAAATCATATTGCAGTTGACGCTGCTTCGCCGGTCCTTTTGAAAAGAATAGCCAATGTTTTAGGGAAACAGTTATTCCTGTTCCATCTGGAGTTGTTTCATTTAATGGTTCCTCAACACCTCTGTTATCATCATGTAGGATTCTCCTATGAATCATCACTTCGACTGATCCCTCACTCAAGCTGGCTCCTCCTTGGGACCGATCATTCATAAGCGTCATTCGTTGTTGAGATTCGACGTCTTCAATGTAGATAGCAGAGTTAATAGGGTAGTAATTGCCAGCGACTGGTTCCAATACGTCAACCTTATAAGTTGGTCGATAATTGAGGACTCTTTTTTGCATCTCTAATCCATTAGAGTCTATGTAGAACGTGGCTTGATTCTTTAATCCGGTACCTCCAATATTCATGGTCAACTCCTTCCCAATCTGGTCGTCAATAGGTACTGGGTGTAAGAAAGTTTCGATCTCGATGGTTTGAGGCAGTGTATTTTTGTAGAACCGAAGACGAGTCACAACTAATTCTCTTTCTATTTTAACTTCAACCACCTGGTCTCCTCTTTGAACACTAACACTTTTTGGTGGCGAGTACTCAAGAGAGGTGTTTTCGTTGGGCCTAAAAATATATACTCCACTTGCTTGCTCGTTCGGGACATAGTAACTTGTATAGTATCGGTAATCTAATGTGAATGAATTCTTCATTCCTCCCGCCACATAGACGAACCTTTTGAGATCTGAATCTATAACAAGCATCTCTCCGTTGAAAAGGTCAACAACTTGAGCATCACCTCTCTTCATGGGAAGTTTAATGCTCTCAATAGCTCCTTTGGCGCCCAATTGAGTTAATTGAGTTGGAGCCAGAGTAAACCTTGTTAGTTCGTTAGGAGCAATTTCGGCCGTGAAAAATGCTTCGCAAACTGAATCTCCTAATACAAGGTCCTTGAAAAAACTTTTCGGATTCATTTTCAATTTTGAGATGAAAGATTCCAGCTTTTGGATATAATCATCACTATCTGGACGGGTTGCGGGCTCACAAAACATATCATGGGGAATCTCGTTCCCCGACTCGTCCTTTATGGATATTGCCTCACTTGGAACTTCAATTCTAATATTTCTTGTTGCAATTTGGGAAGGATTATAGACAAACGCAGTAATCACTTCATTTCCGAGAGTTGATAGATCTCGAGTCAACTCACAATGCGTTGATGTTGTCCTGCAAGCAGTAAAATCGCCGATTTGTGTGCCGAACTCCTGCAAAAATTGTTCCTTTAAGAGTGGAAACAGTAAATCATGCGTAGCATTATATCCTTTCTCAAGGATCGCCGTATAGTTAAGATCCACTAAATGCTTGGCGGTCCCTGTTACAGCGTCGTGATGTTGAAGGATAGCCAACGCACGTTCAAATTCATAGGCCGCTTTATCAAAATCTGAGTAGGTGATTTTTTTCTGCACTAGGAATTGGAATAACATTTTTCTAACTGCTTGAAGATATTTTGAAGCCGTTCGAACCATGCCTTTTATGGTGGGTTTACTTGTAAAGAATCCTGTCCAATAGCCATGAGGAACATCTTGATAGGGGAAGAAATCGTCTTGTTTTTCAGAAAGTGTGATATTTTTCTTTCGGATCTCCTCATAAACAGAAACTGTATAGTTGTGGGGAGTTGAAAAATAGGCTTTGACACCTAAGTTTGGATGAGAGTTTATGAATTGTATGAGAGTTTCGAGACCTTCGTAATGTCTCGGAGTGTTGCCACTCCATTCGAAATCACCTCCTACGTGGTGGAGTATGTGTTTGGTTGGGTAGAATCTTGTTTGGTTTTTCACCCAGTCCACATAAGCAAGTGCTTTGCGCACTACTTCTGCGAGATTTGGTTCAGGATAGCAGAGCATATCAATGCACCAGTTGAATGGAGCGAGATAGTAAGACATGTAGTTAACGTGTGCAAAGATGAAATTTATGTTGGTATCATATGTTTGGGGCCGCCAGATTGTCTCTAGATTGCGGTTGCGTAGACGGTGATCAAAATCTTGGAAATCGATCCGTTCAAAGAACCAAGCATTGAACCCCATTTCACTGAAAAGCCGAGCTTGTGCTGCTGAGTGTCCGAAAGGATCTATATGCCAAGCTTCACTCACAATTCGGTTAAATGTAGACTTTATGAACCTATGTCCAAGTGTGATTTGTTCGATCAGGTCATCATAATAAGGACATGCCTCGTCATTCATGACGTAACCAGCAAGTAAAAAGTCCAGCTGGCCATTATTGAGAAGCTTCAAAACTGTCTGACGGGTGCTGTTGGAAATTTCTTCCCACCACCTTTGAAAATACACTTGTTCTACATAAACGAATTTTCTTTCAGGATTGACTTGGAGCGCCTGCGTAATATTATTCAAGATGCATTCGACACATCCTCTTGGGTTATCGCCTTTATAATAAGAGTCTACGGTGTAGAGCCAGCCCGCATCATTGTGGGTATGGGGAATTATGTGAAGATGGATGAATTCATCATCATCTGTGCTAGGCCTCTGATGAGCTGGATCGGCAGCTGTCAAGTACAGGATAAGCCCTCCCAAAATAAGCAGTTTCATTGTCAATGGCTGAAATCTCATACTATGATGTATCAGTTGTTGGTGTTATGGAATAAACTGGGTTTATGAAATGATTCAAGGATTCGAATAGAAAATCATTTTGCACTGACAGAGAAATTAAGAGGGATCAATTTGACTCGAGTAAAATTGAAAAGTCAAACACAAATCATTTTCTGAGGCTGAGTAATATGAGCGGAAATTCGATCAATGCTCTTGACACTGATAAATTAGAGATTTATTTCTTCCCTGCAGAACCTATGACACATTTTCTTCCAACATCTTGTGCCAATGAAGAAGTAGATCATTATTAAACAAAAATAGCTGTGAATATCGAATCTTTGCCGTGTTCAATACGAATGTATCTGAAACTTTTCCTTTGTATCAGGTGATGAGTAGCTAGAAATTATAAAATTTTTTTCACCTTTGTTTCTACTTATGCGAAATGACTTGTTCACTGCTTGATAGGTGTGGATACAATTCGCTATACAACAAAAAATGAGGGTGAGCTGATTTCAAAGTATGGTCCTTAATTAGTCGTCATTCTAACAGCAAACAAATTTTAAAGAATTGCTGGTGTAGTCTGAACTATTCATAGCTTCATGTCTTAAACCAAACCTCTCGTCCGTTTACGAGCATCCCAACAAATATGAGGAATTCATTTACCTTGCTATAGATGAACCTTTGATTGTAGCCAAGTCAGTAGTTAATGCAAGCAGTTGTTATCAGCAATAAATTTTATCAGATGCAGTGATAATTCAAGAATCTAAAAATGTGAATTTAACTATTACTTCTGTTCATTTCTTCCTCTTTCTGCCCTTTATCATTTCCCTTTCTTCTAGCGTTTCAACACCTGATGATGTCGCTATCTTCCATCACTGATAGTAAAAATTAACTTGTGTTATCTTTTTTGATTTTGCTTTCTAAGAGGCAAGTGTAAAACCTCCATTTATGCACACTCTACTTAAAATAATGTAAGACTAATTTGCAGCCCATAAACATTTGTTTGGGAGATCGGGCTATTCTATATTCGAGAGATGTAATCTGATTGAGATCAGAAATTTGTGATGTTGGAAGGCAAGGCGAAGTTACAAACAGATAATTGTGATTATCATCAAATTTATGCATTGCTCATGCTGGTTAGAACTATTGTTCTGGAGCATGGATTCTACATTATTGAGGGTCATGGCTGTAATTTTTTCAGTCGAAGTGAAATTCAAAAACTTACAATAAGTTTGCAAAATTAGAAATATCCCAAATAAAGGAATCAAAAAGTTGAACATGATCAGGACCAAAAAGAAAGAGCTCGAAAGATTGAGTCGATTGATGGAGAGGGAGCCTCGCAAAAGAGTGAAATTAGCAAACGAGATGAGGGACGAAGAGGAATTCGAAGAAATGAAAACAAATGACACTCCACAGATGGATGAAGAAGGTGATGAAGAAGAAAATCCTGACAACCTCAACTACGAGGAAGCATACGACGATGAATATGGTAACTACGATGAAGCTCCCATTGTTTGATTATGTTTAGATAAGGAGGATATTATCAACGCAGACGAGCCAGTCGATGCTGATAATGAATGGGAGGACATGGATGCCTCCATGCAGCAAGAGGATGTAGAGGAAGAAGTCGAAGAGGAAAAAATGCCTGTTGAATCCAAAAAGTCCAAAAAAAAGAAAAACAAAGGAAACATTGAAGAACAAGAAAAAGAACTGACTGACTTGATGTCAAAATTGGAGTTCTCTGATAAGCCTGTGATCTATGAACCTCCAGAAAAACCAAAGAAAAAGAAGAAAGGTAAAGACAAAGAAATTAAGCCTTTCACAGGCACCACCAAGACTCTTGGAAAGAACGAAACACTAGACTATGACAATCGCGCATATGAGATGTTCCATAGAGCAACGACTGAATGGTTGATAGCTTCATCGTTATGACGATGTACTAATCTCTAAAATGATATAGGCCTTGCTTGAGTTACGACTTCTTTGCTCCAAGTTCTGTCTATGGCTCACTTGACAGCAAGAATCTACAATACCCACTGACTCTCTATTTAGTGGCTGGTACTCAAGCCGAAAAAAAGAACCAGAATGCGATTTACGTCATGAAATGGGACGAACTTTGCAAGACCAAGAATGACGACGATTCAATTGATTTTGACTCAGACGATTCAAAAGACGACGGAGAGCCTGAGATGCACCTGTTGACCATCCGACAGAACAGCTGCATCAATAGAATAAAAACCATGAATAATTCTCCAATTGTCGCCTACTGGAACGAAGACTGTGAAGTCGGACTCATTAACACCTCTGAATATTTAGAAACTTTGATTGCTTATGAAGAAGACCCAGCCACTGGAAAACGACCACCACTGAAGGCTCCAAAAGGAAATGGTTTAATCCGAACCTATAAACATCCAACAGAAGGGTTCGCTCTGGAATGGAGTCCACATAACAATGGTTGATATTATTTTCTTTATGCTCTTGCTAATAATTTCCAACAAAGGCATTTTTGCTTCCGGAAGCAACGATAGAAAGGTCTATCTCTACCGCCCATTGGATGGTTTCTCTGACTGGGCGAAAGATGTAACACCATATCTCTACCATCAGGGATCAGTCGAAGACATACAATTCTCACCTAAAGATCAAAATTTGTTCGCTACATGTACAATAATTTTTTTCATAATGGGGGGAAATCTGACCTGACTGTTATTTCTTTGATTAGGCTCATCTGACGGAACTCTTTGTATTGTGGACATGAGAGACAGTAACCGCAATAAACCAAACATCCTGATCAAGGCTCACGACTCTGATGTAAACGTACTCAGCTGGAATACAGTCAATACGGATTTGATTGTAACTGGCTCAGATGATGGATCATTCAAAGTCTGGGATAAGCGTTTCTACAAAGAAGCAGAGCCTGTGTTTGAAATGGCTTGGCATACTGAACCGATCACCTCGATAAACTATCAACCTGGACAGGATTCTGTCCTTGTCGTCTCTTCCGAAGATAACCGAACTTCAGTCTGGGATCTTGCCATGGAGGCCGAAGATGCTAACGAGAAGAACGACTTCCCAGATCAATTGCTATTTTTGCACCAAGGTCAAGAAGAGGTTAAGGAAGTCAAGTAAAATATCTTTCTTTTAATGCGAATTAATTGATTGATCCAATAGGTTCCATCCTAAGTATCATGATTTGATCGCTAATACTTCGGCGTCAGGTTTTAATGTGTTTAAACCTAACGTTGATGTTGATGAAGATGAAGAAGATTGGTAGTGTGCAATGTGCATTAGGATTGAGAAGTCTGCATTAGGTTCTTCAATTTGATATTTTTGTTCATTTCTTAGTAGTGTTAGTATTATTCAAATAGTGTGTCAGTTTCCTTGATTGAAAAGAGTTAGTGCAAAAGAAAACACACTATTGATTCGAAATAATTTTTTCTCTGTTCTCTAAAATGTATCAATTATCAGTGAGAGAGTTTCCCGATACGGGTCCTTGAGGAAAGGTTAGAAACTTCACAATTGAAAATACTTCCATGAAAACAGTTATTCATCTTTGCACTTATAATATGCTGCTTGTTGAGAGATGGACATTAAATATATGCGTGTTTTCATTTCAATTCACAAACCCGGCTGAGGAACAGTTCCCAGCCGTCACATTCAAACGGAATTCTTTGGGTATTGCCGTTTAGCTTCTCAATAGCATCTCTATTACACAATCGAAAACTAATTATTATATTGATGATCGTAATTCCTGAAGCATTATTTCTGTGAAGCTGAGTAGTTTCACCTTGCACAGATCTGATCAAGCAACTAAGAGTTTATTTTCTACTTCTAACTGTCTCCTGTTAAATTTAATTTCCCACCAACACTGTTTCGTTAACGTTTTTGGTTTTGAATTCAGACAAACGAACAAAATTTCATATATTCTGTAATAAATCAAGAAGTATAAATCGAAACTTGAAAGATGGAAAATTACGAAGTCATATCAAATATCGGAAAGGGTTCGTTTGGAACTGTAAGCAAAGTGCGTAGGAAAGCGGATGGCAAAATTCTCGTCTGGAAGGAGATGAATTACGGGAAAATGAGCGAAAAGGAAAAACAGCAGCTTGTCGCTGAAGTTAATATTCTGAGGGAATTGAGACATCCCAACATCGTCAGATACTACGATAGGTAAACACATCTATTTTCAGTTTTCTTTATTGATTCCCTTCTAGGATAATTGATAAGAAGGAGGCTAAAATATATATCATCATGGAATATTGTGAGGGTGGAGATATGGGCCGTCTCCTCAAGAAATGTAGGCAAGAAAAAGATTATATAGCCGAAGATGTCATTTGGAAGGTCTTCTCACAAATTGTCTTCGCATTACAGGAATGTCATAACCGCAAGAGCGGTAAAATTCTGCATAGAGATTTAAAGCCAGCAAACATCTTTCTTGATTCCCAGAACAATATTAAACTGGGAGACTTTGGGTTATCTCGAGTAATGGGTGATCAATCCGTTTTTGCATATACACATGTGGGAACTCCCTATTATATGTCACCTGAGCAGATAAACGAGTCGAAGTATAATGAAAAGTCAGATATCTGGTCGGCTGGCTGTCTTTTATACGAGATAGCAGCTCTCAGACCACCTTTCGAAGCTACGAATCATCTCTCTCTAGCGATTAAGATCAAGGCGGGCAAATTTGATCGTATCCCTGTCAGATATTCTGAAGAGCTCCAAAAATTAATAGAAGTTATGCTGACAGTAGATCCAAAATATAGACCAGGTGTTGAGGATCTTCTGAGACATCCCACAGTGGATCTAAAAAAGAATGAACTGATGCTTAAAGAAAAGCATGAGTGGCTGAAAAAGAAGAACGAAGAAATTAAAAAGAAAGAGCAAGAGGCGAAGAAATGGGAAGAGGCTCTTAAAAATAAAGAAGAGGAACTTAAAAGACTGGAGGCAAGTATCAAGGAGACAGAAGAGAGGCTTCAGAGAGAGGAAGCAGTCACAGGAATTTCACCTTATGCATTCAAAAGAATTCCGAAAAAACCGACTGACGAAAAGAGCTCAGTCAGCACGACACCAACAGCAATGGATCTCAAGGTAGCTACTTCAAAAACAACATTTAAGGACTGGAGTATAGATGCAATTTCTCCTATCTCTCGAAACCTTGACACAAAGGGGATAGCAACTCAGGGAGTCTACAATTACAAACCTACTGAGAAGTCGTATGGGAGAACCACAAACTCCATCTCTGGAGATTATGAACTCTTTAAAAACGCAAGGAAGGCAATCAGTGATATGAACTATCAGTATCAAAAAGCTCCTTAACACAATTTATAAAATAACAAGCTTTGAAACTATTGCTCGAGATCGTCTTTTTTAGCTTTCGGGTAGAATGATTTATTTAATGTTTCATTATTTATCCAAATACTCCGCTGAAATTTCTAGAGGCGGATGCTTCTTAGTTTAGCTTCAGGAAATGCATGATGGTTATTTATGTTTCAAAGCAAGCCCCATTTCTCAGAAATATAGTCTAAATATACTTTTATCAAAAAGCAGCAAAAAGAGAATAAATTGTCTAAACTACTTCATCAAAGGTCACTATTGTTGTAGTAGAGAGCAACGTCTTTGTACGTTGCAGAATACGCATTCTACAAAACAAAATTTCTTCCAGTCAATATTTCTTTCAAACTCGTATGATTCACATGCATTTTGATTTAACGCGCAGACTGATTATGGGATAAATGTGGATCCTATATTTTTAAATTTTTTATGTTGTTGGTCTCCTTGACCTCTCTACTATGAAAAACTAGGTTTCCAATGGTCTAAATCTTCGAACTTTGAAAGAGTTTCTATAACTTCTTCAATGGTCTTTCTGAATATTGGATTGGGATGCTTGCACCCTTCAAACAGAAGCGACAAGCAATTTTTCATAGTTTCGTCCAAGTTAGCCATAAGATCTGTGTTTTGTGTGATTATTTCTTCCAGTATCATTGAGAGTGAAAAAATATCGCCATCTAAGCTGAATGGAACTATCGAGAGAAGATTATTAATCAGTTTTTCAAAAATAGAATCTTTACATTTCGGATCTTGATATTTTTTAGAAGCACTGTCGACATCATGCAAAAATTTTCCAATTTCAAGAAATTCCAAGCCTGCTAGCTTCATCGATGAATTTTCACCAAAAACATCGGAATGAGACACCAAAAGGACCTCAAGACAGAGGTATCCGTGCGGAAAGCCTGACTCATGTAGACTTTCGACACACCTACATAGTTTTATCATAAACTTTATCATGGCAACAAAATTTGGAGCTTTCAATTGATTTGCTACATCTAACGGTTTCCAAAATCTGTCAAGGGGTTCGATCAAGAAATAGGCTGCGTTCGTGTCGGCATCAATGCCATAATAATGTAAGAGATGATCAACATAATAACTTTTCAGTCTTCTATAAGTTCTCTTTTGGAAAGTGTCTAACAATTCTTCTTTATTTGCCTGCTCCTTTAAAGTGAATTTTATCATCGAGGTTTGAGAGAGATTTTCTATGAAATCCAAATAGATCTGCTTTCCAGACTTCTTTCGCTGAGGTTTCTTTTTCACGGTGTACACTTCTCCACTCAGAATCTTGCATGCTGATAACTTGGGAATCGTGTAATTTTTCTGAGAAAATAAGGGCAAATTGCATTTAGGATCGATAAACATGATTTGCCCAGTCTTTTGCTTCTCATCAATTTCGCTAATGTACTTTTCAAATGACATTTCTGTATGCGAATCGCAGATGCTCAGAAAAGGATTTCCACTTAAATGGAATTGTTTCATCATCAAGCTCTTTTTTTTGCAGATGGAGCATTCTGCTAGATACGCATCTGGGATTTCGCTTTTATTCTCCTCGATCAGATAATTCAGCACACTGAATATTTCCTGCGGCTTATTGTATCTGGGGTCTTGAAAATAGGGGAAGTCGATTTTTAGATACACAACATTGGTTAGAGCCGATTTCTCGGTTAATTTCAAACGGCGGAAGCATACCGAGCAAAGATCAACAGCCTCACTTTTATCGAAAGAGCCGAACCTTGTACCTGAGAAATTGGTTTTCTTGCAGACAGCACAAGCAAAGTCTGCATGAGTAACTATCTCGGAGGAGT